>ERZ791897.14-NODE-14-length-222181-cov-11.356316_pt1 | contig 222181 bp, 229 predicted proteins | sample MGYA00510152_ERZ791897 | MGnify/ENA primary metagenome ERZ791897 (study PRJEB30046, sample SAMN00792050) | human gut metagenome | study: EMG produced TPA metagenomics assembly of the A metagenome-wide association study of gut microbiota in type 2...
ATAAAACTGCGCCACAGCCTTGGCAGGCCATCGCGCAGCGATTTTGTTCAATCGGAATTTGGAGAGGTGAATCATCATGTTTTTCGAGAGAAAGAAGAAGAACGATTTTCTTAGTATCAACATAGAGAATTTAATTGATTGGAACGAACCAAATGGAGAAGGATGCATTGTATCTGACAGAATAACAAAAGAAGGTTTTAAAGTAGGATATATGTATCGAGAAGCTCCAGATGAAGACAACCCAGATAGCGGATGGCGTTTTTTAGCGGGTAATGAAGATGAGGCTTATATGAACGAATCAAGCAATCATTCTGTGTTTTCCATCAATACAATATGTAATTATGACAGAGATATTATTCCTTATATTCATGCGGAAATAGGAAGTGTTTATATACGAACTGGAAGTAATACATTTGAAATTGATGATGGCAGCAAGCCAATATTCGTTGATAAACAAAAGCGATAAATTCCTATTTTGCTGTGAGAGGGGTTGCTATGAGAAATAGAAGCGTTGTATTTGTTATAAGAGACAAGAAAATTCTTATGGAAAAACTGTGTTATGAAGGCAGAACTTTTTACTCAATTCCCGGTGGTGGAATCGAAGATGGTGAAACTCCCGAACAGACTGCAATCAGGGAACTTAAAGAGGAATGCGGACTTGATGGCGTCATAATAAGAAAACTGGCAGAGGTATATAATCACGAAAGAACAGAATATTCATTTTGGGTAAGTGTACCCAAGGAACAGGAAGCAATCAAGGGATATGATCCGGAAGAACCAGTGGATGATCAGCCAATTAAAGAAGTGCGATGGATGAATTTGAATGAAATGTCAGAAAAAGATCGTGCTTTTATGTGGAGATATGGTTTATTGGAGATTCCTGAGTTTTGTGAAGAAGTAATGTATTGGGGCGATACGATAAGTTATCCCGGTAATGATTTGTAGATTCATATTTTCGGCGCGATTGAGAGGCGTTAGTAATGAATAATAGTATTTCAATAATTGGTGGTGCGGATGGTCCGACATCTATATTTCTTGGAGGAAGCCTAGGAATAAGCTGGCTTAATATATTTGGATTAATACTTGTAGTTCTACTACTAGTTCCAAATATCATATATGCAGTAAAAGAAAAGAATCAAGAAAATAAATGTACAAATAAGCTCATGAATCTGGTAGAACAAATTGGGCGATATGCAAGTATGTTTTTAATGGTATTTAATATAGGTTTAGCAGAAGTTGGTTTTTCATCTGTTGGAGCCTTTATTGTTTATATGCTTGGCAACATATTATTAATGATTTCTTACTGGACTATTTGGGTGTTATATTTCAAAAAGAAAGCCTATTGGAAACAGATAGCATTGGCTCTTATTCCGACTTGTATATTTTTGCTAAGTGGTATAACAATGCTACACTTTTTGTTGATTATATTTGCGGTTATTTTTGGAATAGGACATTTATATGTTACTAACAAAAATAGAGTAGATTGATTCAAATTCCGATTTTGAGTGCGATAGGAGTAATATGATGGGTGAGATAAGATATATAAAAACATCCGAAGCTGATATTGAACTTCTGATGCAAGTCAGACTTGAAATGCTTCGAGAAGTAAATGATTTGTCAGATGAGTATGTGTATGATGAAACACTTGTAACTGAAAGTAGAAAATATTTTGAAAATGGTAATCAGACAACGGTGTTAGCTTTTGATAATGAGATAGTGGTGGGATGTGCTAGTTTGTCATATATTTGGATTATGCCTACATTTGACCACCCGACTGGAACTAGGGCACATTTGATGAATGTATATACAAAATCAAATTATAGAAGAAAAGGTATTTCCAAGCGAATGGTTGAAATGCTTATTGATGAAGCAAAAGAAAAAGGTGTTACCGAGATTAGTTTGGATGCAACAGAAATGGGGAGACCATTATATGAGGCATTAGGTTTTGAGAAAAATTGTGCTGGGATGGTACTAGAATTAAGATAGGAAACTCCTATTTTTAGTGTTAGAAGGGAAATTGTAAAATGAGTATAGAATATAAAGAAATTCACGAATTTGAAGCTGAACAATTGAAGGACTTATTTCTTTCTGTTGAATGGTCATCAGGTCATTACCCAGATAAGTTAGTAGTAGCAATGAAAAATTTCCAGACTGTGTATTCTGCATGGGAAGGGGAAAAACTTGTAGGAATGATTTGTGCTATGGATGATGGAATTATGAATGCATATGTTCATTATTTGTTAGTAAATCCACAATATCATGGAAACACGATAGGAAGAACATTGGTAGCTATGATGAAAGAACATTATAAAGATTATCTGAGAGTAGCAGTTATTGCATATGATAACGAATTACATTTTTATGAACAATGTGGATTTGTAAAAAGTAATGATGCATCACCAATGTTTATTACATCATTATGGACATAAATTCTTATTTAGTGAATGATAACAATTTATAATTTAGTATTGGATAAAGAATAAAAAAGGAAGTAAGTTATGACGAATAAAGAAATAATGGATATAGCAATGCAGCAATCTGCATATGACACAAATGCAAGGGTTTCTGACTTCCTTCAGGATACAAATGTATTTGTTAAATCTGGAGTTGGACCTTTGGCAAGAAAATATTATAAAGAACCTATCGCTTGTAATTTTGTGTCTTATGGAAGCAATGTAGTTGCATCTGTGAAAGATGAATTTAAAGAAATAGTTGAAACATATCTGAGTAAGTTTGAATTTTATCATTGTTTTGAGACGCCTAACATGCACTGGCTTGATGAACGGATGAAAGAAAAAGGATATAGAGTATGTTTTATGGCAGAGTATTTTTTGCCGGATATGGAACGATTGAAAAGATTAGAGTGCAATTATGTCCTTAAAGTGTTAGAACAAAAAGATTTTGCAGATTTGTATCTTCCAATGTGGGGGAATGCATTGTGTGCAGATAGAAAAGAGTTAGATGTTCTGGGAGTTGGAGCATATGATGGTGAGAAGCTTGTAGGTCTCGCAGCGTGTTCAGCGGATTGTGATAATATGTGGCAGATAGGTGTCGATGTTTTGCCTGAATATCGAAGAATGGGAATTGCTTCATCACTAACAAGTAATCTTGCAATTGAAATAATTGAAAGAGGCAAAGTACCATTTTACTGCTGTGCGTGGTCAAATCTTAAATCGGTAAAAAATGCATTGCGCAGTGGTTTTGTGCCTGGATGGGTGGAAATGACGGTAAAAGCAGCAAGCTTAGTTGATGAAATGAATAAGTAATAAATTCTAGTTTTTAGTGCGAAGGAGAACTGAATGAAATTACTAGTTATAGACATACAAAAAGGAATAACAGACAGCAGACTATATAATTTTGAATCGTTCATAGAGAATACAACCCAAATTATAAAAGCAGCTAGAGATAATCATATAGAAGTTATTTACTTTCAGCATGATGATGGACCAGGAACGGGTTTTTCGATTGGTGATGAGGATTTTGAAATCGCAGTTCAGGTAACACCTGCAGATAGAGAAAAGGTATTTGTTAAAAATATTAATACTTGCTTTGGAAATAAAGAGTTTGTTGATTATATCAAAAATGAAGATACTTTGATGATAGTTGGCTTGCAGACTAATTTTTGTATTGATGCAACTGTAAAATCTGCTTTCGAGAGAGGATACAAGGTGATTATTCCACAAGGTGCTAATTCAACATTTGATAATGATTATATGACAGGAGAAGTAACATATAAGTATTATAACGATATGATGTGGCCTGAAAGATTTGCTACATGTGTATCCGTTAACGAAGCAATTAAGATGTTAGAGTAAAAATAGGAAATTCAAATTTTGAGGTATGCAATGAATAGATTTGAGATTGTAAAAAAATATATTGATGAATATGACTATTATGACTTGCTGGCTTGTGGTGCACCAAATGATGAATTTGACAGTTATTCGCGTAAGTTTGCTAATACTATAACAGAAAAAGATTCTATTGAAGATATTGCAAGACTGATTTCTGAAACTATAGACAAAGCATTTGCAGAAGAAATCAAGCCTGAAAAATTTTTGGAAACTGCGAAATTGATACGCAAAGAATTATATGGAGATAGCGAGTAAAATTGAAATTTTATCTATGTAAAGAACCCGCAAATTTCAGTTCTTGAAACAGAAAATAGGAGATAGGAATTTGATAAGACAATATAACAAAGGTGATATAGATACAATAATACAAATATGGCTTGATACGAATATTCAGGCACATTATTTTATATCGTCCGATTACTGGCGTGCCAACTACGACATGGTGAGGGAAATACTTTCCCATGCAGAAATATATGTGTATGAAGATGACTGCACAAAGCAGATAGATGGATTTATTGGTTTGAACGATGATTATATTGAGGGCATTTTTGTAAAAGAAACAATGCAATCAAAAGGAATTGGAAAACAACTGCTAAATCATGCAAAGGAAGTCAAGTCCACATTAAAATTAAGTGTCTACCAGAAAAATGAGAAAGCAATTAAATTTTATTTGCGAGAGAAATTTAATGTTCAATCTGAAAATGTAGATGCCAATACGGGAGAAAAGGAATTTACAATGGTATGGAATCGTTAAATTCCAGGTTGTCGGATTGTAAAGGCAGAGCCTTACGCAAGGTGCAGGAGAAAGACTCCGCTCGGGTTAAGGGCGAAGCGCCTTAGCCGGTCAAGGGTGCAACCATTGCCCAGTTAGTGGCGTTTCGCCACTAAGTACTGGGTATTGCTTGTAGCAAAGCTTCACAAGATTAAGCAACTTCGTTGCAATTCCCTTCGGGAAAAGAACTAAATATTGTTACGATAAACAGACTGAGTAGAGAGATTTACTTGGTCTTTTTTTATGGAAAGAAAGGAAAGATTAGCATGAAAGCAACTAGGCACAATGGACGGTCAGGCGAGCATGGAACCTATGACGCAAAGCACAATGACCGCAGATTTGATGTAGAAAATAGTGAGCATATTGACGCAGAGAGAACGAAGATGAATGTGTACTGGGATTGTTATCAGGGGTACAGCCTGCAGAATGATAAGGACGAGCGGGCGAGATTCACTTTTACGGAAATAGAAAAAGCATATTATGTTGAGAAATATTCAGACCATGTGGACGGTCAGAATGAGAGAAACCGGAAAGCAAGACACTATGACCGAGTAAAAACGATTGATGCTATTCTTGAAAATAATAAAACGTGTCCGGAAGAAACTTTATTACAGCTTGGAAACATGGACGGTGCGGTGTCTGCTGATGTGCTTGCACAGGTCAGTGCAGAATATTTCGAGGAATTTAACAGACGGTATGGTTCCCATGTTCATATACTGGACTGGGCTTTGCATCTTGATGAAGCAACACCACATATTCATGAACGGCATGTATTTGATGTTGTGAATCAGTATGGAGAATTATGTCCCCAACAGGATAAGGCATTGGAAGAACTTGGCTTTGAACTTCCGAAGCCGAATGAGAAAAAGGGAAAGTACAATAACCGGAAGATGGTTTTTGATGAAGAGTGCAGAAAACTATTTATCAGCATCTGTCAGAATCATGGACTGACGATTGATGTTGAGCCGGTGTATGGCGGTGCAAGCTATCTGGAGAAGCAGGATTTTATCATCATGAATCAGAAGAAACGCATTGAGGAAAAACAGGCTGTTCTTGATGGTCTTGTGATGAAGATAGAGGACGTAAACGCAGTCATTGAAGAAGCAGTAGGCCTTGCTTATGAAAAGGCTTGTGAGGTTGTCACAAAGCGTGTGAAAGAGGAAACAGTGAAGCATGATGTTGATGTCGTAAAGGACTATGGAGAGCTTTTACAGCAACAGCCGAAAGATAAACTCAGTGATAAATCAAAGTCGGTGGCTTCCAAGGTCGTAAATGCGATTGTTGCCAAACTAGAAAAAGCATCACAGGCACTTTTGGGAAATATCATCTCTGCCCTGAATGAGCCGAAAAATAAGGTTAGGTTCTCTGGTCTGGGATGGGAAAGAACGTATCAAGGATGTGCTTCATCACTTCCTTGGAGCCGATCAGAACAATTATGTCTATGAAGCAATGAAAGTCCTTCTGTTAGGGGCAATTTCAAGGGTATACCGACCTGGAACGAAGTTTGAATATATGCTGATTCTGGTGGGTGGTCAGGGAGCCGGAAAGTCAACGTTTTTCAGATTCCTAGCCATGAATGATTCATGGTTTACGGATGATTTGAAGAAACTTGATGATGAAAATGTGTTCCGGAAGATGCAGGGGCATTTAATCATAGAACTGTCAGAAATGATAGCAACAGTCAGTGCAAGGAGCATTGAGGATATAAAGTCATTCATCAGCAGACAGAGCGACATTTACAAGGTTCCTTTCTTGATAATTTCAAGGGGGACAGGGTTTGTTCCAAAATGCTTTGGAAAGAAGCTCTTCACAGGGATTATGAGCCAAAGAGAATTGAATTGAAACAGATTTGCGACATTATGAATAATTCGGTAACAGACTGGATTATGAGTGATGGTGCCATGCATTTCGGTGTCTATGGCAAACAGCGTGGCTGGGTTCGTGCCGGTTTCTCTCAGGGAATCCCCGACAAAGCGGACAGCGATGGTTTTATGGCAGTACCGAAGCAACTGGAATTAGAGATACCATTCAAGTAACAGAATTGATGATGTTAGCTTTTTGTTACTGGTTCTGTTACCCAGTGAAAGTATTGATTTTACTGGGTTTTCTCTTGTAGGTAACAAAAGTAACAAGAAAATAGAAAAATAAATAAAACACAGGTAGCAGATACAGGTAGGGTGATTTGAGAGGTCTTTTCGGTCATGTTACCTTTTTTGTTACCTGTCCCTTGTAGGGGGAATCTTGGAAAGGAGAGGTACGAATGCAGGAAGAGAAAACAGCGGAAAATAAAGCAAATTATATTGATGGTGGCAATTTCAAGGCGAGAATAGGAAACACTACCTACCTTGTCGGGGTGTTCTTCAACAAAGCAAAAAAGGTAACAATAGAGGACAGAATGAAGAATTTAATCTGTCAGGAAGTGACAGCAGGCAATTTCTAAGGCTGTACACCACAAAAACAACTCATTTTTTAATGAATTATCATTCTCTGTATTGACAAAACGCTTCCTAACGGTATCTTTTATACAAATTTTCTTTGTAAATTTTTCTGTAGAAAGAGAATATACGCCTTCTTCCGTCATTTTGAGAAAACTTATATCTAAAACACTCGTACAAATCCATTGCATCAAAAAAACTTATATCTAAAACACTCGTACAAATCCACAGCATCGAAAAAAGCATTGACAGATACGCAATATGTGAGAAGATAGAAATAAGCCCCACAAAGGGGCAAAAATAATACAGGAGATATGCATTTATGGCTCCAACCTATCGAAAGAGATATAAAAAACGAAGAACAAGAAAAGAACAGTTGCAGATGCGCATTTTAATGATTCTCATTGCCGTAATTTTGCTGGGATCCATTCTGGGAATCATACATAAAGTGAAGCAGGAACGGGCGCAGCAGACGGTGTCTGACAGCAGCTGGGATATTACAGATAAAAAATACGTTGACCAGAGACCGGAATTAGACGTGGAACTGCTTCCGGTCAATGAATATTCCCGTCCGGGGCTTGCACTTAAAAAGGTTCGTGGAATTGTCGTTCATTACACGGCCAATCCGGGAACGACTGCCATCCAGAACCGGAATTATTTCGCAGGGCTGGAACAATCTCACCAGACCAAGGCAAGCAGTCATTTCGTGATCGGGCTGGATGGAGAAATTGTACAGTGCATTCCCTGCAATGAAATCGCATATGCATCCAATAACCGAAACAGTGATACAATCGCAATCGAATGCTGTATTCCGGATGACACCGGAAAATTCAATGACAGTACGTATCAGTCATTGATTCAATTGACAACCTGGCTGATCGGAAGATATGATCTTGGAATTGAAGATGTGATCCGGCATTATGATGTGACAGGTAAAAACTGTCCGAAATATTTTGTGGAACATGAGAGTGCATGGGAAGATTTTCATGATGATCTGGCGGCTTACATCGAAAAAAATGGAGTGGACAAAGAATAAAAAATCATCTACAATAAATTAAATATAGGAAGTATTCTGAATAATTAACGGAACAGAGGAGAAATTTTTGATACAACTATTTACGGAATTACAGGAAAAGAAAAATGTAAGGAGTAATCTGAGTGCTCTGCGTGCCAGCCTGAAAGAAGCAACGGAAGAGCAAAAAGCGCAGGCTATAGAATTTGTACGCGGGCATGAAGATCTGGTGTTTGGATTTTTACAGGAAGAGGATGCAAAGACGCGGAAGAATGCAGCACTTCTTCTGGGAGACCTGGCAGTACAGAATGCGTTGCAGCCGCTCTGGAAAGCATATACCCGGGAACAGACACTGTTCGTAAAAAGTGCATATCTGGAAGCCATGAAGGCACTTCATGCAGAAGAAATCCTTTCGCAGCTGAAAGATCGTCTTGCAGAGCTGGAAGGAGAGCCGGTCACCGAAGAAAACCGGAAACACCGGGAAGCAGAACTGCGGGCACTGCGGGCAATCCTGATTCAGTATGAAGGAATCGATACCCATCATTTTGATATAAAACAAAATAACAATCATGTACTTTTGGTGACAAACCGCAATCATCGCGGAATACTGGAAAATCAGACCGGTGGAAAGGCGCATCCGCTCGGTGTGATTGTACAGACGGATGATCTGTTGCAGCTGTTGCAGATCCGCACATATCGGGACATGTTGTTTTTACTTCCGGTCAAAGGACTTCTGGAGCAGGAACCGGAAAAAGCAGCAGAGACGGTGTGGAAGCCAATGCTTGCAATCTGTGCAAAATACCACCGGGAGGACAAGCCATTCTTTTTTCGGATTGAGTGCAGATCCGCAATGACACTGGAACAGAGAAGCCGGTTTGTCAAAAAGCTTGGATCTGCCATTGAACAGTTGTCGGATGGAAAACTGGTGAATTCTCCGGGGGATTATGAGGTAGAACTTCGACTGATTGCAAATCGTGAGGGAAAGTTTTTCCCGGCACTGAAATTTTATACTATTCCAGATCACCGGTTTGCGTACCGGAAACATGCAATTGCCGCTTCCATGCACCCTTCCCTTGCGGCATTGATTATGGAACTGGCAGCACCATATCTGAAAGAGAATGCGCAGATTATTGATCCGTTCTGCGGCGTGGGCACCATGCTGATTGAGCGGGATATCCGTGTTCCGGCACGTGAAAAATATGGTACGGATATTTTTGGGGAGGCAATTGACGGAGCACGGGAGAATGCGGCTCTGGCAGGAGAACAGATCAATTTCATACACAGGGATTTCTTTGATTTTAAACATGATTATTTGTTTGATGAGATTGTAACCAATATGCCGGTGCGGGGAAAAATGACGCGGGAGCAGCTGGACCGTCTGTATGAGAAATTTTTCCGGAAAGCATTAACCATTCTGGAAAAGGAGGCTGTGATTGTAATGTATACAGGAGAGATTGGATTTGTGAAGAAACAGCTGCGTCTTCACAGGGAATTCTCTCTTTTGGAAGAATATTGTATGCAGAGTAAGGCAGGATGTTATCTGTTAATTATAGGAGTAAAGAGGTAATGGCATGAACGATGATACGAATCTGATAGATATATCAATGTTACAGCAGCTGCAGGATCAGTTTTGCTGTGCAGATCATTTGTATCTGATGTGTGTGGATAAGAATAAAGGTGTTGTGACAAAACCGTTTGGAACAGAAGAACAGGTGGGGTTTTTACGGACACAGGTAGATAAACATGCCTACATGGAACTGGTAGACCAGATGCAGCATGACCGGATGGAAACGGTTGTGGAGCGGGAAACAGCACAGGATTTCATGAAATTGTGTGCTGTTTCCACAAAAGTAGAAGATCAGCTGCAGGTTGTCTGGATTGTTATGGGCATTATAAAGGAGCGGCTGACACCAGAGGTTCATCTGCCGGAGGGAATGCTTATTACGACGGAGGAGCAGTTTTACGCATCGGTAGAATTTCTATCACTGCTTTCCGGACAGTTGTTTGAGAGTCGCAGAAATCAGATGATCGCGCAGAAAGCGGTTGAAAAGAGTTCTGTTTCCGAGCTGGCGATGGAATACCAGCTGCACCGCAGCCGGGCAATGACCGAAATTTTGCAGATGATGGATTCGGATAACAGTTTTGAAAAAGTGGCTGAGGATATTTTGCGGGAGACATGTGAAAGTCTGGAAATTTCCGGTGGATGTCTGTTGCGCGAGAATACAGGGGAAAATACGGCAGACATGATCTGCGAGTATACAAAAGAACCAGACAAGTCCATTCTTGCAGAGGGGCAGCATATTCCGATCGGTGCACTGCCGTTTTATAATGGTAAAACTTATATGATCTCATCGGACTCCATCATGCCGGAACCGTTTGCACATTTATTTAAAACCTGTCATATCAGTGCCGGAATTTTTGAACCGATTGAAATACAAAACCGCACGGCGATGTATTTTTGCGTGTATGATAATGAAAAAACAAGAATCTGGGAGAACAGAGATATCAAATTTGTCAGTGATGTGCGAAGAGTTGTGCAGAGCATCATGCTTAAAAGAATTGCAAAGAATTCGCTGGCAAGTTCCTATACATCTTTAGAGGCGATTCTGGAAAATACCGGATGTGGAATATATGTGGTTGATTACCATACCCATGCAATTCTTTATATGAATCACAAATTCAAAGAACTTTTCTCTCGCAGTATCGCGGGAAATCATCTGGAAAAAATGCTGTTTTCCGACCGGGAAACAAAGCGCAGCCAGTATTATGAGGAAATTTATTCGGTTGTTGAGGAACGCTGGCTGGATGTGCATAAGACCGAGATTGACTGGGTGGATGGCAGAAAAGTTGCCATGTGTACACTCTATGATATTACCGAAAAGAAAATTTATCAGAAAGAAATTGAAAATCAGGCGAACAATGATTTCCTGACAGGGTTGTTTAATCGCATGCGCTGCGAACAGGATCTGGGACAGTTTATACGAAAGACCCGGGAAAAAGATGCAACAGGAGCGTTGCTTTATATGGGACTGGATGATTTTAAGCATATCAATGACGGGCTGGGACACCAGTATGGGGATATTCTGTTGAAAGCGATTTCCCATAGCCTGCGCAGGATAGATGGGATTGAGAATACCTGTTACCGCATGGGAGGGGATGAGTTTGTTGTGATTATTCCGGATTCCGTGTATCCGGAGCTGGAACGGATTGTGCGGGATGTGACATCCATATTTAAGAAACCGTGGTTTTTAAAGGGAGAAGATTATTATTGCACCATAAGTATGGGGATTGTATATTTCCCGAAGGACGGAGAAACGGTGGAAGAACTTGTCCGTAAAGCAGATATTGCCCTGTTGTCGGCAAAACGCAGGGGCAAAAACCGCGTGGAATACTATGATGGGATGGACGCATCTTCCTCATACCGCAGACTGGATCTGGAGAAAAATATGCGTACTGCAGCCATGAATGCATGCACGGAATTTGAAGTGTTTTATCAGCCGATCATTGATGTCTGTCAGCCGGGAGAGCCATGCTGTGGTGCAGAAGCATTGATCCGCTGGAATTCAAGTGCACTTGGATTTGTGAATCCGGCAGATTTTATTCCACTTGCGGAATATCTGGGACTGATCAATCCAATCGGGGAGTATGTCATGAGAAATGCGGCATTGCGGTGCAAATACTGGAATGATATGGGGCATCCGGAGTATCATGTCAATGTAAATTTGTCGGTTGTACAGCTGTTGCAGAATGACATTGTAAAGAAGGTTGCAAAGGTTCTGGAAGAAACCCGTATCATACCACAGAATCTGACATTGGAAGTAACGGAAAGCCTGGCGATTAATGATATGGTCCGGATGAAGAAGATATTAAGTGAGATCCGGAATCTTGGTGTACGCGTGGCACTGGATGATTTTGGAACAGGATATTCATCCCTCAATCATATCCGTGAGATGCCTTTGGATGTGATCAAGATTGACCGTTGTTTTATTGAACATCTTGGCGAGGACGACTTTTCCAATGCATTTGTGCGGATGGTATCGGAACTGGCAAATGCCATCAATGTACGCGTATGCGTGGAAGGTGTGGAGACTAAGCGCCAGAGAGATATTGTAAAAAAGATGGGAATCCGTATGATTCAGGGATTTTTTTATGGAAAACCGATGAAGATTGAAGATTTTGAAAAGAAATATCTGATATAAGGAGGATGATATGTACACAGCATTAACAATTGCTGGAAGTGATTCCAGTGGAGGCGCCGGCATTCAGGCAGATATTAAGACAATGACAGCAAACCATGTTTACGCAATGAGTGCGATCACGGCTTTGACTGCCCAGAATACGACCGGTGTAACAGATATTATGGAGGTAACCCCGAAGTTTTTGGCAGAGCAGCTGGACAGTATTTTTACGGATATCTATCCGGATGCGATTAAAACCGGAATGGTTGCTTCTGGTGAACTGATTGGGACGATTGCGCAGAAGCTGACAGAGTATCACGCAAAAAATATTGTCGTAGATCCTGTCATGGTGGCAACCAGTGGGGCAAGACTGATCAGTGAGGATGCTATCAGCACATTGAAAAGTAAATTATTACCGCTTGCAACGGTGATTACGCCAAATATTCCGGAAGCGGAAGTGCTTTCCGAAATGCAGATCAAGACCGATGCAGATATGGAAAAAGCAGCAGAAATTATTTGTGACACATTGGGCTGTGCCGTTTTATTAAAAGGTGGTCATCAGTTAAATGATGCCAATGACCTGCTCTACCAGAAGGGTAAAGAGCCGGTATGGTTTGAGGGAAAGAGGATTGACAATCCAAATACACACGGGACAGGCTGTACGCTTTCTTCTGCGATTGCATCAAACCTTGCAAAAGGAAGAGATCTTGAAACGTCCGTGAAGTATGCAAAAAATTATATTTCCGGTGCACTTGCCGCCATGCTTGACCTTGGAAAAGGAAGCGGACCAATGGACCATGCATTTGCAATTGAAGGAGAATATTAGTATCCGGCAAATGTGAGGCCGGGTTTATCATAGGTTAAGAGGAGTGTACAAATGGAAAAAAAAGGAACTTCCGTGTTCAGTAACGGATTAATTTGGTTTGGAGCAGGTGTATCCCTGGCGGAAATACTGACAGGTACTTATTTTGCACCGCTTGGATTTGGAAAAGCCATGGCAGCAATTTTACTGGGACATCTGATCGGCGGACTTATGATGTTTGCAGCAGGAATGATTGGAGCGAAAGAACGAAAAAGTGCCATGGAAACTGTGAAAATGAGTTTTGGCGAGAGAGGAAGCCTTCTGTTTGCTGTCTTAAATGTGTTACAGCTTGTAGGGTGGACCGCAATTATGATTTATGACGGAGCACTTGCGGCAGACGGGGTTTTGCATACCGGAATCTGGGTATGGGCGATCATTATCGGCGCACTGATTGTTGTCTGGATTTTTGTCGGACTTACGAATCTTGGCAAGTTAAATACGGTTGCCATGACCGCACTTTTTATTTTATCTCTGGTTCTTTTTAAAGTGATCTTTTTTGGAACCGGAAGCGCGGCTCCGGTCGTGGATGATGGAAGTCTTACATTTGGTGCGGCTGTGGAACTTGCCGTGGCAATGCCGCTTTCCTGGCTGCCACTGATCAGTGATTATACAAGAGAAGCAGAAAAACCGTTTGCCGCAACACTTGTCAGTGTGGTTGTCTACAGTCTGGTCAGCATTTTTATGTATATGATCGGTATGGGGGCTGCTATTTTTACCGGCGAATATGATATTGCGCAGATTATGTTAAAAACAGGGTTTGGCGTTGTGGGACTTCTCATCATTGTATTTTCCACGGTTACGACGACGTTTCTGGATGCATATTCCGCAGGAGTTTCAAGTGTTTCCATTTCTTCAAAAATTAAGGAGAAATGGGCAGCGATTGTTGTTACCGTGATTGGAACTGTGGCAGCAATTGTTTATCCGATGGATAACATTACAAATTTCCTGTATCTGATTGGTTCTGTATTTGCCCCGATGATTGCAGTGCAGATTGCAGATTATTTCATTTTAAAGAAAGCAGATGCTGAGGAATCCGCTTTTCAGTGGAGAAATCTTGTGGTGTGGCTGGTCGGTTTTGTATTGTACCGGGTGCTGATGCATGTGGATACACCAGTTGGAAATACGCTGCCGGATATGGTGATTACCGTAATTGTCTGTGTGATTGTAGAGAAAATTGCAACAGCAGTAAAAGAAAAATAAGGTGTTATCATCCTACACCTATTAATCATAAGACTTTTTGTTTGACTTTTTAGAAAAAGAGAAATATAATAATTTTCAAACGAGTAGCAAACGAGCGTAAATCCAGTTTTGTTGCTCGTTTTTAATTTTATAATGCCATGAAAAAGTGTGTAGCTTATCAGCGTAAGTCCAGCTTGTGAGATAAGTACATGCTTTTTTTATGTAGAAAAAGGAGGATTCAGTTAAGATGGCAGAAAGAAACAGGATGAAGGAGATGTCGGTCAATAAGCTCATGGTACAGATGGGAATACCGATGATCTTGTCGATGGCATTGCAGGCGGTCTACAATATTGTGGACAGTGCCTTTGTCGGAAACATGAAGGAGGGAAGTGAAGCCGCTTTAAATGCACTTACGCTGGTGTTTCCGGTGCAGATGCTCATGGTAGCGGTAGGAATCGGAACCGGTGTGGGGACGAATGCACTTCTTGCGCGGACACTTGGACAGGGAAACAGCAAAAAAGCAGCAAAAGTTGCGGGAAACAGTTTATTTCTTGGAGTAATTATTTATGCGGTATGTCTGCTGTTTGGAATTTTCGGAGTGAAAGCCTATATTTCATCGCAGACGGTTGATCCGGAAGTAATTTCGATGGGAACCGGCTATCTAAGGATATGTTGTGTGATTTCGTTTGGAATTATCTTCTTTTCCCTGTTTGAAAAGTTATTACAGGCAACCGGACGTTCACTTTATTCTACAATCGGTCAGGTTGTGGGGGCAGTGGTAAATATTATTCTTGATCCGATCATGATCTACGGGATCGGACCTGTTCCTGAAATGGGAGTAGAAGGTGCTGCATATGCGACGGTAATCGGACAGGTTGCATCGGCAGTATTACTCTTTATTTTCCATACGAAATTAAATAAAGAATTTGCGCATGGAACAAAATACATGAAACCGGAGGGTGGAATTATAAAAGAGATTTATTCGATCGGACTTCCGGCGATCATTGCACAGGCATTGATGTCTATTATGGTTTATGTAATGAATCTGATCTTAAAATTTAATCCTTCGGCGCAGACCGCATATGGATTGTTTTATAAAGTGCAGCAGTTTGTGTTGTTCCTTGCATTTGGTCTGCGGGATGCGATCACACCGATCATCGCTTTTTCCTATGGGATGGGAAGTAAAAAGCGAATTAAGGATGGTATGAAGTACGGACTGATTTATACAATCGTACTTATGGTTCTTGGTGTGGCGATCACGGAAATTTTCCCGGGTGCATTTGCAACTTTATTCAACGCAGGGCAGTCAAGAGAATATTTTATCGGAGCAATGCACATTATTTCTATCAGTTTTCTTTTTGCAGGAATCAATGTCGCATATCAGGGAATTTATCAGGCATTGGACGGAGGCATCGAGTCGCTTGTGATTTCGCTGCTCAGACAGCTTGTAATTATATTGCCGTTGGCAGGCATTTTCTCTATTTTCGTCCGAAACGGACAGATGGGAGTTTCGCTGATCTGGTGGGCGTTCCCGATCACAGAGTTTATCGCGTGTCTGGCCGGCTATGTATTTTTAAAGAGAATCCGTAAAACAAAAGTAGATGTTTTAAGCGAAAGGGAGATGTGATTATGGCAAAAAGAATTATTACGATCAGCAGAGAGTTCGGAAGCGGTGGTCGTTTTATTGGAAAAGAAGTGGCAAAGCAGCTTGGCATAAAGTATTATGACAAGGATATTATCGCACAGATTGCGGAGCAGTCCGGATTTTCAGCGGAATATATTGAAGAAAAGGCAGAATTGTCTCCAAAGAAAGGACTGCTTGCCTATGCGTTTGCAGGACGTGACATCACCGGAAAATCCGTGGAAGATATGGTGTATGAAGCGCAGAGGAAAGTGATTTTGGAGATTGCGGAAAAGGAAAGCTGTGTGATCATAGGACGGAATGCGGATTTTATCTTAAAAGACAAAGATAATGTGCTGAATATTTTTATACATGGGGATATGCCGGAAAAGGTGGCGCGTATCTGTAAACTGTATAATGTTACCGAAGAGGAAGCAGAAAAAATGATGGCAGATATCGATAAAAGGCGTATGACAAATTATCGATTTTATACGGATCAGAAGTGGGGGATGGCAAAGAATTATACATTGTCACTGAACAGTTCCGAGCTTGGATATGATCTGTGTGAGAAGATCATAATGGATTGCAAGAAATAGAAGAAAACAAATGTGCAATTAAGAGATACCATACATGTGACACCCAGATCTGACTGAAGTTGTTTTGCTATTTTTTCAGTATTTCCAGAACGGGAATAATAAATGATAATTGCATTCATATAACTCTTCCTTTCATTATCCAACACTGTGTTGTACAATATTATAAAAGTTAGAGAAACGTTTATCAACCAACAAACAGATGAACTGGCTTCGTTGATACACGCTTTATATATTAGTGGAGCACAGGGAGTGTTGTTGGATTGACTTGTCCTTAAAATGCGGTAAAATTTAAGGGAAAGAATGAAAATTAGGGGAATGAGAAATGAAGATAAGAACAGCAACCATGGATGATCTTAACGAGATTGCAAATGTAGAGGCAGAGTGTTTCCCAGCAGCGGAGGCTGCAACGAAAGAAGAATTTGCCGGTCGAATCCGGTATTATGGAAATCACTTCTGGATTATGTTGGAGGAAGACAAACTGATCGCATTTGTAGATGGTTTTGTAACCGATGAGGCAGATTTGACAGATGAAATGTATGAGAAGGCTGCTATGCACAACGAGGATGGTGCATGGCAGATGATATTCGGTGTCAATACACTTCCGGATTATCGTAAACACGGATATGCAGCACAACTGATCCAATGTGCAATCAAGGATGCAAGAGAGCAGGGCAGAAAAGGTCTTGTGTTGACCTGCAAGGAAAAACTGATCAAGTATTATGCAAAATTTAGTTTTGTTGATGAAGGCGTGTCCGATAAATCCACACACGGAAACGCTGTGTGGCATCAGATGCGGCTGACTTTTTAATTCATTGTAATGCGTATAAGTAATCGAAAAATCAATCGTATTTTTTTACGATTGATTTTTTGATTGCTTTTGCATATAAATAGCTTACATTGTTTTTGCAACGATTTTCTCATCGTCATTCTGAATCTCGTTAGTGTTTTTTCTTTCTTATGATTGATAAATAATGTCCGGAAGATCAGTCTTGCAAGCGGTCCTACAAAAATAAGCTGCAGCGGAAATGCCATGATAAAATTTTTGCAATAGGTCATAAGATAATCCGGTATAAAGTTGGCGGTAAATCCATGTCCGTGATAGACACCGATCACACTGGCGAATGCAACCTGCCAGATTACCGTGAAAGTCTGGATCGCAAAGATGATAAAAATCGGCCGGTCGCCAGGCTGGACAACGCGGAAGGCGCACATTTTTGAGAGATGACCGGACACGAAATAGGCAAGCAATCCGATGATGATATACTCTATCCACATTCCCTTCAATGCAATAAGAAAGGTCGTATTTGTAAAGCTTCCTGTTGCGAGTACCGTGTTATAGACTGTCATGACATAGACCATCATCCATGCGGTGATCGCTGTAAAAAATATGGATTCTCCTCGTGTTCTAGGCATTTTCTTTTCCTCCGTTGTATTTTTGAATCGCATCAAGAATGAGTTTCATAACCATAGTGTTTCCTTTCCGACAACAAAAAAAGACAACAAATGCTGCCCGTCCGTCTGACAGTGGACAGGTGACATTTATTGTCTGATATGTGTCTTGTATTTAATTTGTTTTTACAACTCTTGCATTTTAGCAGAAAAATGAAATTAAAGTCAAGTAAAAAATTTTTTACGGTTGTTTTCTATGGCGTTTCCGGTTGTTAATAAATTCTATGCATGCGATATTGGTAGGAGTGAGGTAAGAGTAACGAGGATAAGAACAGCAACAATGGAGGAAAATCATATGGGTTTGGTCCAAGCGTTACGATAGCAACTGCGAATCATCCGATTGAGCCATCACTTCGTGAAAATGCGATGCAGTATAACAAGACCGTTCATATTGGGGAAAATGTCTGGATCGGCGCAGGGACTATTATAGTTCCGGGAGTTACAATTGGAAAAAATTCAGTAATTGGCGCAGGAAGTGTTGTTGTAAAAGATATTCCTGATAATGTTGTTGCGGTAGGAAATCCATGTCGTGTGCTGCGTAAAATCGGAGAACATGATCATGAATTCTTTTATAAAAATGAAAAGATTGACTGGGAAAATCTGTAGAACTATGATAAAACTAACAAAGAAAGTTAAAAAGTTATAATGGCCTCGATTTTCTTTACCATTGAATTTTTTTTTTAAAAGATATGGTATACTCGGTTTAATCAGTTGAACGAAAGCGAGGATATTAAAATGGATATATTAGAGACCATGAAAGCGCGACACAGCGTAAGACAGTATAAAAATCAGGCAATTGAATCTTCAAAGAGAGAAAAAATCAATGCGTTGATAAAAGATGTTAATGCGGAAAGTAAACTGTCGATACAGGTTTTTTACGATGAACCGAAATGTTTTGATTCATTTATGGCTCATTACGGAAAATTTGAAAATGTAAAGAATTATATCGCGATTGTCGGAAATAAGAATGATCAGGAAAAGGCAGGATATTATGGCGAGAAGATTGTGCTGAAATGTCAGAAACTTGGGCTTAATACCTGCTGGGTGGCAATGACGCATGGAAAATCAAAAGCGCAGATCAAAAGAGGACAGAAGCTACTCATTATTATCTCACTGGGATATGGAGAAACACAGGGAGTTCCACATAAAAGCAAAAGTATCGCAGAACTTGGACAGGCGGATCAGAAGAACGAATGGTTTGAAAAAGGTATGGAAGCGGTAAGTCTTGCACCAACTGCTGTCAATCAGCAGAAGTTTTATTTTGAACTGAAAAACGGAATTGTAACAGCCAAAAATCTTGGTGGTTTTTATTCCAGGATTGACCTTGGAATTGTAAAATATCACTTTGAGGCCGTGACAGGACATGAGGTAAAATAATGCCGGACATTATTATCGTAGAGGACAACAGGGAGATCGGAACACTTTTGTGCGATTTCCTGCGAAAAGAAAATTATACGGTGAGCCTTGTGGACACCGGGGAGAAGGCGCTTCAGATCTTTGAGCAGTACGGTGCCAATCTTGTTGTGATTGACATCGGTCTGCCGGGGGTGGACGGTTATTCCGTCTGTTCCAAAATAAGGGAGACTTCAAACGCACATATTATGATCGCGACTGCAAGAGACGACAAGGAAAGCACATTAAAGGGCTTGCAGATCGGCGCGGATGATTACATCTGTAAGCCTTATGATATCGATATTTTGATTGCCAAGATCAACGGCATTTTCAAACGAAAATATGCATTGGACGAAATCGTATGCGACAATCTGAAATTGAACAATGTCACGCAGACACTCACCGTGAACCAAACACCGGTCAATGTCACGGAAAAGGAATTCCAGCTGCTGAAACTGCTGGTCGAAAATAAAGGAACGACATTGAAGAAAGAATACCTGTTCAACCGCATCTGGGGAAGCGACAGTGAATCGGAGCCGCAGACGCTCACGGTACATATCAAGTGGCTGAGGGAAAAGATCGAGAAGGATTCGAAGAAGCCGAAACACATTATTACGGTTTGGGGAACGGGATACCGATATGAATAATTACAAAAAATTTGCAGCGAAGTTTTGTGGAGTGGAGCTGCTTATTATTGCACTTGCGAATATCGTTTATTATGTGACAGCAAATAATCAGAAACCGTGCATTTCGCGTGTGCAGGATAAAACCGAAACAATCTACAAGATCATTTATACACAGACAGACGACAGAACCTGGATTCTTATGGACGTTGTCCTTGGAATTCTGTTTTTGCTGTCTGTTTTTTTGATCTGTTATATCGGAAAGAAGATCATAAAGCCGTTTGAACAGATGCAGTCGCTGACCGAGGATCTGGCGAAAGGCAATCTCTCGGTGCCGGTCAAAGCCGAAAAAAGCAAATTCTTAGGCAGATTCCTATGGGGAATGGATATGCTGCGCGAAACACTGGAGAACAACAAAGAAAAAGAACTCGCGTTGCAAAAAGAAAAAAAGACGCTGGTTCTTTCTCTGACACATGACATCCGGACACCGTTATCTGCGATCCGGCTGTATGCGAAGGCACTGGAAGAGGATCTTTATACGACCGGGGAGCAGTGTGTCGGAGCATGTCAGGGGATTGGAAAAAACGTAAAAGAGATTGAGGAGTATGTCAATGAGATCACACTTGCATCGAGAGAGGATTTCCTGCAACTGAGTGTCAATCCGGGGGAAGTGTATCTGTCCCATGTGATCGATGCGATCCGGGGACTTTATGAGGAAAAACTGCACAATTTACATACCGGATTTCAGATTGCATCCTACAACGATCTATTGCTGAAAGGGGATGAGGACCGGTTGATTGAGGTGTTGCAGAATCTTTTGGAAAATGCGATCAAATACGGGGACGGCAAGCGTATTTCCATCGATTTTTCGGAGGAAGAGGATTGCAGGCTGCTCACGGTAAGAAATTCCGGATGCAGCTTAAAGCAGGAAGAACTCATAAATCTGTTTGATTCTTTTTATCGTGGAAGCAATGTTGGTTCGGCAGAAGGTTCCGGTCTTGGAATGTATATCAGCCGGCAGTTGATGCGAAAAATGGACGGGGAAGTATTTGTGGAAATCAAAGAAGATGATTTCTGCGCGACCATTGTTGCGCGAAAAGCATAATGTGCATTTAAGGATTGTTTAATAATTTCTCCTGTAAGATGAATACATCAAACGAGGGGAGGAACGTTAAAATGTTTTTTCGTATTTTGAAAAAAGATTTGAAAAGAAAGAAAGTAATGAACGCAATATTGCTTTGTTTTATTCTGCTGGCAACGATGTTCGTAGCGAGCGGAATCAGCAATGTTGTTTCCGTCATGAACGGAACGAATTCCTATCTGGATAAGGCGGGGATCGGCGATTATGTGGTCATCTCGATGGGTGCGGACAGCAAAGCGTCCATCGATGAGATCCTGCATGAGATGGAATCCATCCGGGATTATCGCATTGAGCCGGTTGTATTAGGAGAAAAATCCAATCTGAAAGATATGCACGGAGAAAAACTGGAGGCAAAGAATTCTGTTATTTACCAGTCCATCGAGGACAGCCGGCTTAAATTTTTTGATAAAGAGAATAAGCAGATTACCCAGATCAAGCCGGGGCATGCATATGCAACTGGTGATTTTATGGAGAAAAATCATTTGCAGCCGGGGGATAAAATCAGGATTACGCACAACAGTATTTCTTTTATGGTAACGCTGGATGGTATGGCAAAAGATGCGCTTTTAGGGTCTTCCATGATGGGCAACAGCCGTTTCCTTTTTCATCGGGAGGAGATCGAGAAGCTGCTTTCGGATGAAACCATTTACAATGGGTATCAGGGGCAGATCAGCTATATTGATCTAAAGGATGAGGCAGGCGTATCGGAGATTGCTTCGGCTATTTCACAGGCTCCGGGCATCATGTTTTCCGGCGCACGTTCGCTGATAAAAATGTGCTATGTCATGGATATGATCGTTGCGTTTACGATGCTGATTTTAAGTATCTGCCTGATCATCGTGTCGTTTGTCGTATTAAAGTTTTCCATCTCGTTTACGATCTTTGAGGAGTTTCGTGAGATCGGTGTGATGAAAGCAATCGGTATCAGCAATTTCAAGATCCGGAGTCTCTACCTGACAAAGTATCTGATGTTGGCAGTAATAGGAGCGTTTGTGGGATTTTTTATGAGTATCCCGTTTTCTGATCTGTTACTGCGATCGGTCAGCAGCAATATGGTTCTAGAGGCGGATAACCATTTCCTGTTGTCGGTTCTGGGGGCAATTCTGGTCGTTATTGTCATTCTGCTGTATGCTTTTCGCTGCACGAAGCTGGTGAAGAAGTCTTCTCCGATCGATGCGATCCGTTCCGGTCAGACGGGGGAACGTTATAAGAAGAAGTCGCCGTTTCGTCTGGTTAAAAGCCACGGAAGCACCGGTTTCTTTATGGCGGTCAATGATGTGTTCAGCGCACCGAAACGGTACATGACGATCATAACCACATTCTTTTTGTGTACGTTGTTTGTGCTGGTATTTGTCAATACCTCATCAACGATGCGAAGCGATACCTTTATTACAACATTCGGAACGCGGAGTGATCTGTATTACACCGATCTGACGGAAGCGATGAGCAGCATGAATCCGGATGGCAGAAAGCAGATCGAGGAGTACTTTGCAAAAACGGAAGCGCTGCTTAAGAAAAACGGAATGCCTGCGAAGCTTTGTGTGGAAACACAGTACAAATATAAGGTTCGATTCAATGGGAAAGATTATTCCATCAATTGTCAGCAGGGAATCCATACGAAAGCATCCGCGTACGAATATACCGAAGGGGTGGTTCCGCAAAACAAAAATGAGATTGCGATTACATCGACTGTCAGCAAATTGACAGGGGCGAAACTCGGAGATACCGTAACGATTGATTTTGGAAAAGAGACACTTGACTGCGTTGTGGTTGCTTATTTTCAAAGCATGAATCAGCTTGGAGAAGTCATACGGCTTCACGAGGATGCACCGACCGATTTTACCTATATTGCCAATGTCATGAGTTATCAGATCGATTTTGAGGATCATCCGTCTGCAAAGGAGATTGAGGTTCGAAAAGAAAAGATCAAAAAGCTTTTTGACAATGAAAAAGTGATGAATGCCACAGAATACTGTGATGATTGCATGGGCGCGGCATCAACGATGGAATCGGTACAGTATCTGCTTCTTGGAATTACACTGATCGTTGTAATTCTTGTATGTATTCTGATAGAGCGGTCATTTCTTGCGGACGAGAAAAGCCAGATCGCGGTGCTTAAGGCGATGGGATTTGGCAATAGACGGGTGATGGAATGGCATATGATACGATTCGGTATGGTTACGCTTGTGGCTGTTCTTTTGGCGGCGATCTGTTCCATTCCGGCAACGTATCTGATCGGTAATCCGATATTCGGCATGATGGGGGCCGGAAAAGTGGCTTATGTGATCCGTCCGTGGAAAATCTTTTTCCTGTATCCGGGCATTATTTTCCTTATGACGCTTCTGGCATCGGGAATGACAGCATTACAGATCCGGACGATTAAGAGCAACGACACAACCAATATAGAGTAAATGGAGGAAAATCTTATGGCAGCATTGCTTTGTGCAAAAGATCTTTGCAAAACCTATGTAATTGATAAAAGGCAGAATAATGTGTTAAAGAATGTAAATCTTGAAGTAAAAGAGGGGGAGATGGTTGCAATCATGGGACCATCCGGCTCCGGAAAATCCACGCTTTTGTATGCCGTCTCGGGTATGGACCGGGCGACGAGCGGTCAGGTGCTTTTTGAAGGGAAGGATTTGACGAAACTGAGCGAAAAGGAACTTGCAAAAATCCGATTGGATGAGATGGGATTCATTTTTCAGCAGATGTATATGATGAAAAATCTTACCATTCTCGACAACATCGTGCTTCCGGCGGCAGAAAGCAAAAAGTCCAGGGAAAGCAGGCAGGAAAAGCAGGAAAGAGGCGAGCAGCTTATGCGCAAAATGGGGATCATCGAGATTGCAGATAACGATATCAACGAGGTTTCCGGCGGACAGCTTCAGCGGGCATGTATCTGCAGAAGTATGATGAATCGCCCAAAACTGCTTTTTGCCGATGAGCCGACCGGCGCATTAAACCGTACTTCCTCCAATGAGGTTATGGATGAACTTGTGAAGTTAAACAATGAGGGGACAACGATCGTCATGGTAACGCATGATGCGAAAGTTGCGGCAAAATGCGGCAGAGTGCTTTTTATCGTGGACGGCAATATCCAGGGAGAGTATACCGGGCTAAAGGAGATTACCGATGAAAAAGAGAGGGAGAGAAGTCTGAATAACTGGCTGCTGGATCTGGGCTGGTAGCCGGAAAAGGAGTGTTTATGCAGATTGTAAAAGATGGTAAAGGTCATGAAAAGCAAAGCACAGTGCGGAAATATGACCATGTGCCAAAATGAAGATCTGTTTATGTTTTACCTGTCGCAGTTCATGAGAGAATGTGTGTATTATATCGAGTCTTCGGATACTTATGTGATTGCGGAAATCGAGGGAGATACGCTTATGATCCATGCGATTTTCGAGGAGGCATCGGTGGATGAGGTAATCGCTTCTTTTGGAAGTGCGATCCGCCGGGCAGCATTATTTTTTACGCCGACCGACCGGACGGGTTACGAGGAAACGGTTGTCGATGAGGAAGATACCACGTTTTTTGTTAAGGGAAAGGCGTTTGAAACAATCGGGGATGATAAATTTATGTTTCAGGCTATTGCGCATGCGTAAGTATGATTTATGTGATATTGTATAAAAATAAAAATGTGAAAAAACACATTGATTCATATGAAAAGATGTAATATAATACATTAAAATACACCAAAATATTTTGGGGAAGGAGAATGCATACGCATGAAACGTAAAATAACGTCTAAGTTATATGAGTGGAAAAATATGTCAGATGAAAGAATGCCATTGCTTATTTATGGTGCACGTCAGGTTGGAAAAACATTTGAAATGCGTGAGTTTGGATCATTATATTACAAGAATACGATTTATGTAAATTTTGAAACAGACGAAAGAATTGGAAAATATTTTGAAACAGATATTCATGCAGATCATGTGATAGCTGTTTTGGAAAAATACTATCAGGTAAAGATTGTACCTGAAAATACACTCATAATTTTTGATGAAATTCAGATGTGTGAAAGAGCATTAACTTCGCTAAAATATTTTTCAGAAGAAGCTCCGGAATATCATGTAATGGCTGCCGGAAGCCTGCTTGGTGTGGCGGTGAACCGGGAAAAATATTCATTTCCGGTTGGGAAAGTTCAGATGCTGACCATGTATCCAATGGATTTGGAAGAGGTGTTGTGGGCAAAAGGGAAACAGATGCTTACAGACACGATCCGGGAACATTATGAAAATAATCAGCCGTTGAATGAGATGCTCCATGAGGAGGCTATGCAGGAATTTTATCATTATTGTATTGTTGGGGGAATGCCGGCAGCGGTGAAAGCCGACCTTGCAAAAGACAGTCCTATAGAGCAGACGGAAATCAGACAGATGTTATTAAACTCTTATATTGCGGATATGACAAAATATGCGAATAAGTCAGATACAGTGCGCATTTTTGAAGCATATGATTCCCTTCCGGCGCAGTTGGCAAAAGACGCTAAAAAGTTCCAGTATAAGTTGATAAAATCGGGCGCGCGTGCATCTCAATATGGAGATGCAATTGACTGGCTGATTCGGGCTGGAATTGTAAATAAGTGTATGAAATGTAGTCAGGGATTTTATCCGGTTGCAGCATATCAGGATGTGAGTGCATTTAAATTATACTATAGTGATATGGGTATTATGTCTGCCAGAATGGGAATGACGCTGGAAGCATTGAGGAGTAAGGAAACAGAGCATTTTCGTGGTATATTGACAGAGAACTACGTTGCAATTGCATTGAAAACGAATGGCTATGATCTTCATTATTGGGAGTCCGATAATACGGCAGAAGTAGATTTCCTGATACAAAAAGACAGTCACGTAATTCCGGTTGAATGTAAAGCGGGAAATTATGTGAAAGCGAAAAGTATGATGGTTTATATGGAAAAATATAATCCGGTTTATACCATCAGGATTTCAACAAGAAATTTTGGAATGGTAAAGGGGATAAAGTCTGTGCCATTATATAGTGTATTCTGCATTTGATATACGAGGCTTGGATAAAAATTAATGAAGAAAAAAGTATTGAAAATTTTCCAAAGCTTTGCGCAGGGAGCCATATCATCAGGCGGATTTTTTTCAAACTGTCGCATTTTTAGGGGCAACTGTCAAGAACTTTTTGAAAAAAGGTGGAGAAAAAATAAAAATGGAATCTCAGAAGCCGTAGAAATACAGGCTTAGAGATTCCGAGAGACTATGAAAGGGATGGGGAGAAAATGAAGAAAAAGAATCGTGCGTTTTATCGTTATTTCATTCCGGTCATATATGCTGTCTTTGTATATATCCTGTGGGAACTGACCGGAACATTGGTGGCTTATGTGGTTGGAAAGGTAATGGACAACTGGGAGGAAACTTTATACAGTTCTTATATTTCCATGTTATTCAATGAAGTGTTGACGTTTGTTATTATGTTTGTATTGTTTCGCAAAAAAGCAGATTTCGTAAGAAAAGAAAAAAGAATATGTTTCTTGCTGCATGGGGAAAAAAGAAAAATGGAATTTATTGTGCGGTAGTTGTGTCTTCCCTTGGATTTGGTCTGTGCCATTACCGGAATCTGCTGGTGGGACAGAACTTTGCAGATACGACAAAACAGGTATTGTATGCGATTTGTTTTGGCATGTTTCTGGCAGCACTTTTTATACAGACGAATCATTTATTCATTCCGGTTCTTGTACATGGACTTTGTAATTTTTCTAATTTTTTTATGAATGAAATTCTTGGATGGAATTATACCGTTTGGAAATATGATGATATTTTGCAGGGAGTATTAGCCGTTTTTTATTTGAGCGCAGGCCTCTATGTGGTTTACAGGAGCGTGCAGAAAAAGCAGAACATAAGGAGGAAAACAGAAAAATGAGTACCAAAAAAGTAATTGGCGGTTCGGTTGCTGCCATAGTTATTCTCATCATTGCACAACTTGCAGCACAGCTTGCCGCAAGTGCATTGAACCTGATAAAGATTCCGGATGGAATATGTAATATCATTGCAGGAATTTTTTATGTCGGACTGACTTATGTTATTTTAAAGATATATATTGAGAAAGTGATCAGGTTACCTATTTCTGATTTTGGAATGCCCGTATTTCATATTAAAAGAATATGGATTCTAATTGCTATTCTGTTGCCACTGCTGGTAAAAGGAAGTTATCTTTTGTTCTTTCAGGGTGCGTATGTTTCCTCGCATATGAATGGAAAGCAGATATTTCGTACATTAAGTGCCGGAATTATGTTTACCGGAATCGCGGCTGGATTTGTCGAAGAAATGGTATTTCGGGGCGTTATTTTAAATCTTTTAAGGAAAAAATGGAATCGTAAGGTGGCGGTTATCGTTCCATCGGTGCTGTTTGGCATGGTTCATATTCTGGGAATGGATTTTTCCATCGGAAGCTGTTTGCAGGTTCTTGTTGCAGGCACGATGGCGGGAATTATGTTTTCAATGATTGCAATCGAGAGTGGTTCTGTCTGGAACAGTGGAATCGTGCATGCCATCTGGAATATTGTAATGATCGGTGGGGGACTGGCAATTGGACAAAAAGCGGATCAATTCTCTGTCATGACTTATGTTCTTGATGCAAAATCATTTGCGGTGACGGGAGGTGAATTTGGCATGGAAGCGTCTGTTATTTCGCTGGTGGGGTACATCATAGTTACTGGTGTGGCTTTTTTCGGGAATAAAGAATTATGTGATATCATTTACAAAAAAGAATAGTTGAGGTATATATGTATAAGACAGTAAAAAGATGGATGCAGGGAATGGCCGGTTCCGGGTGCTTTAACACTCTCCTGGAAGGGAAAGCCCCTTGCTTATATGCCGTTTGTGTATGAACATGGAACGCATTTTGTACTGCCGGAATCTTTGCTTCGTATGGCTTTGCCGGTAGGACTTAAATTTGTGCTGCGCTTTATATTCAGAGCGGCAAAAGAATACCCTGATGCGTGCGAAGCAACCAGAATAGATATTGACAGAAAGCTTTCTGCTGCATTAAAAGAATGGCGGGAAGAGTAGAATATAAATAAAGAATCGCGTGAATAGTCCGATATATGAAATGTAAGGAAACAATGGATGGATGTATTTCACGGAGGAAATATTATGAAAACAGGAGAGGCAAGGGGAATTTACAGTTCTGTTCTGAAATCATATAACGAGCAGAAATTCAAACTGTCGAAGCAGCGGGAAGAGTTAAAGGAGCGGATGGAAAGTACGCCGGATGGAAAAACACGGTATGCGGATGAAGCTGCTACACTGGAACTGAAATATAATGCGGTTGCGGAGAAACAGGACGAGTATCAGAATTATGTAAATCAGCTTATGGCGCAATGGGAAGGTAAGTTTAACAGTGTTGTGGCAAAGCAGCAGGGCGAGGCCGCAAAAGATTATGGGGAGGAAATGGGAAAGATCATGACCGTGGCAAGACGCCTGATGCATGGAGATCAGGTGCCGATGCAGGATGAGAAGAAACTGATGGAATATGATAAGGATCTCTATATTATGGCGAAAAACGCCGGAATGATGGCGCGGTTGGAAAAACGCAAAAAGTATGATTCGCTCTGGGAAGATGAGGAAAAGAAAGAGCATGAGGATCCGATGGAAGCAGCCGATGCAGAGGAAGCATTTGCAGCCGGACCGGAAGTGGTGTCGGTGGAATCTGTCATGGAGGCAGCGGCTGGGGAAACGGAGTCAGAGTCATAGTCATAGGATGGTTTAAAAACTATAGATAAACAAAAAGGATTCATCCATCTGGATGAATCCTTTTTCGATGCAGGAGATGGGACTTGAACCCACACGATATTGCTACCACAGGCACCTGAAGCCTGCGCGTCTGCCAATTCCGCCACTCCTGCGAACAAATGCTATTCTATAGGAATCTGAGCAATATGTCAATAGATAATTTTAATTTTTTTTATTTTGTTGCAATAAAAGAAAAAATTTAAAAAAATTAAAAATTACCATTGACATATGAGGGAGAGTTTGCTATTATAAACGAGTCGCTAAGACATGCGGAAGTGTCGGAACTGGCAGACGAGCAAGACTAAGGATCTTGTGATCATTGCGATCGTGTGGGTTCAAGTCCCATCTTCCGCACTAAGATGTGAGAAAGCCTTGAGAGATCAAGGCTTTTTTGTTATATAAAATATGGTATAATGAAGCATGCTGATGCATGCGCAGGTCATCAGGCTCCGCCTGGTGACAATGTATAATGAAGCATGCTGATGCACACAACAAAAAGGATAACTATATAAATATGAACATTCAAAAACAGTTTATAAAATATGTTTCCCAGAATATCTGTGGAATGTTGGGGATTTCCTGCTATATTATTGTGGATACATTCTTTATCTCGCAGGCAGCGGGAACGGACGGGATTACCGTATTGAATCTGGTGCTGCCGGTATATAACCTGATTTTTGCCATAGGATCGATGATTGGGGTAGGATCGGCAACCCGGTATACAATATTAAAAGCACAGGAAGATGACAGTGCAAAGAAATATTTTGCAAATGCGATTTTGTGTATCCTCATAATCAGCATTCCATTTGTCCTGTCTGGCATTTTTTCTCCGGATACGGTGATGCATATGATGGGGGCGGATGCCGGGATCACGCAGCTGGGCCGCACATATACGAGGATTTTCTTATTATTTACACCGTTTTTTATGATGAATTATGTGTTTTCTGCGTTTGTCCGCAACGACAATGCTCCGACCCTCGCCATGATTGGAACGATGATGGGAAGTTTTTCCAATGTTGTCCTTGACTATGTGTTTATGTTTCCGATGGGGATGGGGCTGGCAGGAGCAGCACTTGCCACAGCAGCCTCTCCGATCGTCAGCATATTAATCTGCAGTATTCATTTTTTTCAGAAGAAAAATACGGTACAGTTTGCAAAGACCAGACCATCGGTACGGATGCTTACAGCATCCTGCCAGCTGGGGGTGCCAGCATTTGTGGGAGAATTTTCTTCCGGAGTGACAACAACGCTTTTTAATTACCTGATTTTAGGGCTTGCCGGAAATGTAGGAGTGGCTGCCTATGGCGTGATTGCCAACTTTGCACTCATATTTACCTGTATTTTTAACGGGATTTCCCAGGGAGCCCAGCCACTGGTCAGCCGTTATTACGGAGAAGGGAATGAACGTGCGGTTAAAAAGATTCTGCATCTGGGACTGGCTACGGGCGTTGTTTTCAGTCTTTTGATTATTTCGCTTGTCTGGGGATTTACAGACCCGATGGTAGCCTTGTTTAACAGTGAATATTCGGTAAAGATGGCGGAATATGCATTTACAGGAATGCGGCTTTATGTGATCGGATTTTTGTTTGCCGGTTTCAATATTATCGGAACCGGGTATCTGAGTGCATCGGAGCATGCAAAAGAGGCATTTACGGCCTCGGTTTGCAGAGGATTTGTAGCTATTGCGGTGTGTTCCGTGATATTGTCACGTATATTTGGAATCCGTGGTGTCTGGCTGTCGTTTATGGCTGCGGAAGCACTGACGGCAGGAATTACGGCATGGGCGCTTCTTAAAGATCGCAAAAAGGAGGCTATGGAATGAAGTATGATAAGAAAGAACCTGAAACGATGGATGCAGATCCGATGCGTCTTTTGGTTTCCGCCATACTGGCATTTACGGTGATGCTTTTTATCAATGGGTTTGTCGGAAGTATGGGTGGATTTCCTGCGTTTGTTGCATTTACGCTGGTATTTTTCCGGATACGAACCCGTGCGGGAATGGAAAACGGAGGGATGCAGCAGGAATTGTCAGATCGTCAGATCACAGGACGGCTGTTGTGGAAATATGCTGCTGGTTATCTGGTTTTATGGGGAATTTTAAGAATTGCGTTTCTGATCTCCCGGGTCACCGGCTGGGGAAATATCAATGGAGCTTCCGCAGTGGAATATGTACGGCAGATGTGGAACACATCGCTTTTGGAAAAATGGGCATATTTTTTTGCGGGGATGATCATGTTTGCGTTTGTGCTTTCACTGTTTCCGCTTGCTGTAATCCGGGAAAAGGTGCGGTGGATTCGCTATGCACTGGTTGATGGTGCGGTGTTTGCACTGGTATGTCTTGGAATTAACGGCGTCTGTCGTTTGAAATTTGAACAGAAATCATCAGGCAGAGCAACATGTCTGATCGATCATCTGCTGCTTTGCGGCCGGATGCGGACCTGGCAGGAAATCACCTGTCTGTTGGCAATGGTTGTTTTTATTCTTGTCATCGGTGCATTTGTATTTAGCTATGCATCCAGACAGTATGCGGTTAAAAATATAGATGGAATACCGGCATCCGCCGGGGAAGAAGAATCGCGCAGACACCGGATGATCAGAAAGATTGTGACGGTTGGCTGCAGTATTGCGGCTGCTGCAATTGTTGTCGTGATAGTACTTCTGATGCCAAAAGATACCGCAGGGGATTATACGAAGGTTGCGGAATTTCTGACTAAGGATACGCGGATGGGACCGATGGAATATGGAGATGTGGTTTATGTACCGGTAAATGAGGAAGCGGATCTGGAGAAAAACGGAATTGCCCAGGGCTATCTGGCAGAGCGTGGAGAGCGCTGCGACAGTCGGTTTTATCAGCTTGCGATTGCAAATCTTCTGTATACCGATCCGACCGGAAAAACAAATCTCGTACAGACAGCCGGAACCGATGGAGGAACATATGCACCGGTGGCATCGGTGGAAACAGATAAGACATGGGAAACGGATGATATGTTTCTTCTCTGGGATGAAGATTGGGCTTTAGAATCGGCATATTCGCACGAGCCGACAGGCTATGTGGCATGTCCGGCGGATCTGATACAGGGACTCAGGATGCAGTTTCCGGATGTGACTTACCGCACAGCGGATTTTTCGGATTATGATGCCTATTTTACACTTCGGGGATATCAGAACATGGAGCAGGTGCTGGAGGAAGATCCTGTGGATGGAGACTGGGTCGGATGTATTCTGGTGAAAGATAACAAATTTTATTTTGGAAGCTACGAAAATCAGATTACGGGTATCTGTCTGCAACAGCTGCGGAAAGTACTCGGAGGAAATGCAAAATAAAAAAGGAAATCAGGAATTCACGCAGAATATATAATATGTAGAGTTGTTTGAAATATTGTAAGGATTTTGGCGGTTTGTGCCGCAGAAATGAGCAGAATATGACAATTCGGGAAAGAATAGAACAGATAGAAGCAGATACTTTAAGTCCGTACGCCTGTCTGTCCATAAATTCAAAGGGCAGAGACAGGGAGGAACCGCAGTGTGATATTCGTCCGGTCTTTCAGAGGGACCGTGACCGTATCCTGCACAGTAAGTCTTTCCGGAGACTGAAGAGTAAAACGCAGGTTTTTCTCACACCAATGGGAGATCATTACCGGACGCGGCTGACACATACGCTTGAAGTATCGCAGAATGCGAGAACCATTGCGAAGGCGCTCCGGCTGAATGAAGATCTGGTTGAGGCGATAGCACTGGGGCATGATCTGGGGCATACACCGTTTGGACATGCAGGAGAATTTCTGCTGAATCAGGTGTATGAAGGCGGGTTCCGCCACAACGAACAGAGCGTACGTATTGTAGAAAAACTGGAAAAAGACGGAGAAGGACTGAATCTGACCTGGGAGGTCCGGGATGGAATTTTAAACCATCAGACACGGACAATTCCGCACACGCTGGAAGGAAAGATTGTGCGCCTGTCCGATAAGATTGCATATGTCAATTCCGATATTGACGATGCGATCCGTGCAATGATTCTGGATGAGGAAGATATTCCCGTGGAACTGCGTCGTACGCTGGGATTTACCACGAGAGAGCGCCTGGATCACCTGATCCACGATATCATCAGCAACAGTATGGGAAGAGACGATATCATTATGTCGGATGAGACCGCGGAGGCGCTGCGGGATCTGCGCTTGTTCATGTTTGAACATGTATACCGGAATCCGGTCGCAAAAGGCGAGGAAGTAAAAGCTAAGGCCATGCTGGAACAGATGTATTATTTTTATATGGACCATATCGAGCAGCTGCCGGCAAAGTTATTAAAAATGCTGGATGAGGGTGAAGACAAAGGGCGCATCGTCTGTGACTATATTTCCGGTATGACAGATAAGTATGCGATTACCAAATTTAAAGAAAATTTTATGCCGCAGGCATGGAAAGTGGATGGATATTGATGACTAGAGAAAGGAGGGGATTTCCACGCTGTATTTTTCAGATGATCTGATTGAGGAGGTACGTTCCCGCAATGACATTGTGGATGTGATCGGCGGGTATGTGCGTCTGCAGAAAAAAGGAAGTACATATTTTGGGTTATGCCCCTTTCATAATGAGAAGACGGGATCATTTTCCGTTTCTCCAAATAAACAGATGTATTACTGCTTTGGATGTGGAGCGGGAGGCAATGTTTTTACATTTCTGATGCAGTATGAGAATTATACTTTTACCGAAGCGATGCAGGTACTTGCCGATCGTGCGGGAATTGAACTTCCAAAGCAGGAGATGACAGGTGCACAGAAACGTGAGGCGGACAAGCGCACGAAGCTGCTGGAGATTAACAAAGAAGCCGCAAAGTATTTTTATAAACTTCTGCGCAGCCCGAGAGGGGAAAAAGCATATGCGTATTTCCGTAAGCGGGAGCTGTCGGATGAAACGATGCGCAAATTTGGCCTGGGCTATTCGGATCAGTACAGCGATGATCTCTATCGCTATTTAAGACATATGGGATATGACGATGCGCTGCTGAAAGAGTCGGGGCTTGTCTCCATCGATGAGGTGCGCGGAGGCCATGACAAATTCTGGAATCGTGCCATGTTTCCGATCATGGATGTACATAACCGGGTGATCGGATTTGGAGGGCGTGTCATGGGCGAAGGGGAACCGAAGTATCTGAATTCGCCGGAGACGAAGATTTTTGACAAGAGCCGGAATCTGTATGGATTAAATATTGCAAGGACAACCAGAAAACCGCAGCTGCTTTTATGTGAGGGATATATGGATGTCATTGCACTGCACCAGGCAGGCTTTGACAATGCGGTGGCCTCTCTTGGCACATCGCTTACCAGTGGACATGCCAGTCTGCTGAAACGCTACACCAAAGAAGTGTATCTGACATATGACAGTGATGGGGCTGGGGTAAAGGCGGCACTCCGTGCAATTCCGATTTTAAAAGAAGTTGGAATTATCACGAAAGTCATAAACATGCAGCCGTACAAAGATCCGGATGAATTTATCAAAGCACTTGGAGCCGAAGAATATCAGAAGAGGATTGATCAGGCGGAAAACAGTTTTCTGTTTGAAATCCGTATGCTGGAGCAGAATTATGATATGAATGATCCGGAGTCCAAGACGGCATTTTATAATGAGACGGCGCGGCGGCTTTTAGCCTTTCCGGAGGAGCTTGAGCGCAACAATTATATCCAGGCGGTCGCTGATAAGTACAGGATTGGCTTTGAGGATCTGCGGAAGCTTGTGAATAATCTGGCAATGGCAGGGAGCGGGATTAAAAAGGCGGCTCCGTTAAAGAGCGGTATCCATGAAAAAAAGAAAGAAGATGGCATGAAACAGTCACAGAAGCTGCTTCTGACCTGGCTGATCGAGGATACGCGGCTTTTTGACAGCATCAAAGGATGGATCACGGAGGAAGATTTCACGGAACCGCTGTATCGCAAAGCGGCACAGGAGCTGTTCACCCAGTATGGGGAGAGCGGACAGGTGAATCCGGCAAAGATTATCAGCCGGTTTCAGGAGGAGGAAGAACAAAAAGAAATTGCGGGGCTTTTTAATGCAAAAATTCATGAAGTAGAGACAAAACAGGACAAAGAAAAAGCATTAAAGGAAACAATTGAGAGAATCAAGGAAAACAGTATTGATGTTCGAAGCCGGCAGTCAGATCCGAATGATCTGACGGTCGTTATGCAGCTGATCAATGAACAGAAGGAATTGGAGAAGCTGAAGAAAACGCATATTTCTATTGATTAGGGACAAAATAGAAAGTAACCTGAGAGGACGAAACGACATGGCAAAGAAAAAAGAAGAGAATGCAGCAGTGGAAACGGAAGAAACAAAGGCAAAGTTCAGAGAAAAACTGAAAAGTCTGCTGGAACTGGGAAAAAAGAAACGGAACATTCTGGAGTATCAGGAGATCAGCGATTTTTTCAGGGATATGAATCTTGACGAAGAAAAGATGGAGAAGGTTCTGGATTTCCTGGAAGCAAATAAAGTAGATGTCCTCAGGATCAGTGACGGGGATGATGAGGATGATGATATCATTCTGGATGACGAAGACGAGGTAGAAGTAGAAAAGATTGATCTTTCGGTTCCGGAGGGCGTAAGTGTCGAGGATCCGGTACGCATGTACTTAAAGGAAATCGGCAAAGTGCCGCTGCTGTCTGCAGACGAAGAAATTGAGCTGGCACAGAAGATGGAGGCCGGAAGTGTGGCAGTTGAAAAAATTCCACTGCTCAAAGAGCGTCTGGCAGAAACCGGTGATGAACAGGAAAAAGAAGAAATACAAGCGGAGATCAAAGCATTGCAACTGGATGTCGACCGTGGATCAGATGCCAAAAAACGTCTGGCGGAGGCAAATCTTCGTCTGGTAGTCAGCATTGCCAAGCGCTATGTGGGCAGGGGCATGCTGTTTTTAGACCTGATTCAGGAAGGAAATTTGGGACTGATCAAGGCGGTAGAAAAATTTGATTACCGCAAAGGATATAAGTTCTCCACTTATGCAACATGGTGGATCCGGCAGGCAATTACCCGTGCAATTGCGGATCAGGCAAGAACCATCCGTATTCCGGTGCACATGGTGGAAACGATCAACAAGCTCATTCGTGTCAGCAGACAGCTGCTGCAGGAACTCGGGCGGGAACCTACGCCGGAAGAAATCGCGGAAGAGATGAAGATGCCGGTGGAACGTGTGCGGGAAATCTTAAAGATTTCACAGGAACCGGTATCTCTGGAAACACCAATCGGAGAAGAGGAAGATTCCCATCTGGGCGATTTTATTAAAGATGATAATGTACCGGTACCGGCAGATGCTGCTACTTTTACACTGCTTAAGGAACAGCTGGAGGAGGTACTCGGAACACTGACCGAGCGGGAGCAGAAAGTGCTGACGCTTCGCTTTGGTCTGGAGGATGGAAGGGCGAGAACCCTTGAGGAAGTCGGAAAAGAGTTCAATGTAACCAGAGAACGAATCCGTCAGATTGAGGCAAAAGCGCTCCGTAAGCTTCGCCATCCCAGCAGAAGTCGTAAGTTAAAGGATTATTTAGAGTAACATGATGAAATTATCGAGGAGAATGAAAGCAGTGGCTTCCATGGTTACAACCGGCGGTATCCTTGCGGATATCGGAACAGACCATGCGTATGTGCCGATTGCACTGGTACAGAGGCAGAAAATAAAGGGAGCCATTGCAATGGATATTAATGAGGGACCGCTTGCCCGGGCACAGGAACATATCCGGGCAGCCAGGCTGGAGGAATATATACAGACCAGGCTTTCGGACGGAGCAGAGGCACTGCTTCCAAATGAAGCGGATTCCATTCTGATTGCAGGAATGGGTGGAGAACTGATTCTGCATATTCTGACGGAAGGGGAATTAGTCTGCAGTACAGCGAAAGAACTGATTTTGCAGCCGCAGTCTGAAATACATAAGGTCCGGGAATATCTGCGCCAGCATCAGTATAAAATTGAAGATGAAGATATGGTCTGTGAAGAAGGAAAATATTATCCGATGATGCGTGCCGTAAAAACGGAGCAGGATGAAACGTGGAACCGGTTGAACGATCAGACAATAGCAGTCTGTGATATTTACGGACCGCTTCTTCTGAGAAACGGAAATCCGGTACTGCGCCGGTTTCTGGTGCGTCAGCATGGACAGCTGACACAGATTCTGCAGACGCTTGAAGCACAGAAAGAATCGGAACAGATCATACGACGTATTGCAGAAGTGCAGGAAAAATTACAGCAGAATGAATCTGCGTATACGATTTTGGGGGCGATAAAAAGTGCAGGAATTTGAGATCACATTGGAGACTGCGCCGGGGAAAACCGAACTGGTTCTGATTCCGGAGCAGACAAAACTGGAACAGATTGCAAAACAATATCAGAAAAATTACAGTGACAGGATTGTACTGGCATGTGTAGATGGAAAACTGCGGGAACTTTCAAAAGTGGTGAAGGCACCCGGTAAAATTTCGTTTCTGACGATGACGGACAGGGACGGCAAACGCACCTATCGCAGAAGTATGACGCTTTTATTGCAGAAGGCGGTAGAAAATCTGTGGAAGGATCAGGTAAAAATCAGGGTATATTATTCTCTGGGAGAAAGTTATTACTGTGAACTGCATGGAACTGCAAATGATGCAGCAGCCGTGCAGGCACTGCGTGCAGAGATGCAGCGTCTGGTAGAGGCCGATTTACCGATCAAGAAATGCAGTGTAAAAACAGAAGATGCGGAACAGCTGTTTCATGATAAGGGAATGAAGGACAAAGAGCGGCTTTTACATTATCGCAGAAGTTCACGTGTCAATATTTATGAGCTGGACGGACATCAGGACTATTATTACGGTTATATGGTTCCATCCACGGGATACCTCGGAGTGTTTGATCTGGAGTTATATGAAGACGGCTTTGTTCTTTTGTTCCCAAATAAAAAGGGAGATGAAGTGGAACCGCTTCATACCTCTAATAAACTGTACCACACATTAAAAGAATCACGCAGCTGGAGCCGTATGCTGGACGTTGGAACGATCGGTGCGCTCAATGATGCAATCGCATCCGGCAGGGGCGAACAGATTATTCTGCTTCAGGAAGCATTGATGGAGGAACGGATCGGTTCCCTGGCAGCACAGATTGCAGAAAAAAAAGGAATTAAATTTGTCATGATTGCAGGTCCGTCTTCTTCCGGAAAGACGACATTTTCCAACCGCCTGTCGATTCAGCTTCTGGCAAAGGGAAGAAAACCGCATCCGATCAGTTTGGATGATTATTATGATGACAGGGAGCGGTGTCCGAGAGATGCAGACGGAAATCTTGATTTTGAATGTCTGGAGGCACTGGATGTCAGACAGTTTAATGAAGATATGACCCGGCTTCTGGCAGGGGAGGAAGTAGATATGCCTTCCTTTAATTTCAAGACCGGGAAGAGGGAATACCGTGGCAGGCCCCTGCAGCTTAAAGAAAATGATATTCTTGTCATAGAGGGAATTCATGGTCTGAACGATAAGTTGTCGTATACACTTCCTGCAGAAAGTAAATTTAAGATTTATATTTCTGCGCTGACACAGCTGAATATTGATGAACACAATCCGCTGTCCACGACGGACTGCCGTCTGTTACGCCGGATCGTGAGAGATGCCAGAACCCGTGGAACGACGGCACAGGAGACAATTGCGATGTGGAAATCTGTGCGAAGAGGAGAAGAAAAAAATATTTTCCCGTTTCAGGACAGTGCGGATGTCATGTTTAATTCCGCTTTACTGTATGAGGTTGCGGTGCTTAAAGTATATGCGGAACCGCTTCTGTTTCAGATTCCGCGTGACAGTGCAGAATATCTGGAAGCGAAGCGTCTGCTTAAGTTTTTGGACTATTTTCTGCCGCTTCCGACGGAAGGAATTGCACAGAGTTCTCTGGTGCGGGAATTTGTCGGAGGAAGTTGTTTTAATGTATAAAAACACGGTAAACTTTACGGCTTGAACCTTACTGGAAACTGTGTTATAGTGGAAAAGCATCTTAAGATGGAGGACAGGTGATCGCGGCTGCAGGTGTCGAAAGACCGCAGGTGAGGAAAGTCCGGGCTTCACAGGGCAGGATGCCGGTTAACGGCCGGTGGAGGAAACTCTAAGGAAAGTGCAACAGAAATATACCGCTATAAGAGATGCATCACAGATGCACCTCTATAGTAAGGGTGGAATGGCAGTGTAAGAGACTACCGCCTCGCTGGTAACAGAGAGGGCACATGTAAACCCCATTCGAAGCAAGACCGAAACAAAGCGCTGACGTGGCCCGCCAGCTTTAGGTAGGTCGCTTGAGACGGTTGGCAACAATCGTACTAGATAGATGATCACCCAACGACATAACCCGGCTTATCGTCCTTCTTCTTAAGATGTTTTCCGTAAATATCAGCAGTATTCTTTGGAAATTTTCATTTTTCACGTCTATACCATTATAAATTTCCCGGATTTCTAAACACTTTATGAAAAGTGTATGAAAAGAAAATACGTTGCTTGACGATATTATTTCCCATGATATATAACTAATATAAGACACGAAAAATATCGACGAAACACAGAAAAGAGGAATTGTATGAGAGACAAATTGTATCGTTTTATGCAGGGAAGAAATGGCATGGATGAACTGGCACGGATGCAGTCCTGGCTTGTTCTGATTCTTTTGCTTGTCGGTATGTTTACACGCATTGGCCTGTTTTCCTTTGTAGCGCTGATTTTAATGATTTATATGTATTTCCGGGTATTTTCAAGAAATACATCCAAACGTTATGAAGAAAACCAGAAGTATTTGAATTTCCGTTATAACCGCACCGTATCGTGGAACCGGTTTAAAAAACGCATGGGACAGGCAAGGGATTACCGCTTTTTCAAGTGCCCGATGTGTAAACAGGAAGTCCGTGTGCCGAGGGGACATGGAAAGATAGAGATTACCTGCCCGAAATGCAGGGAAAAATTTATTCGCAGAACCTAAATCGGAGGCAGTATGTTCGGATATATTAATGTAAACGGCGCACAGCTGTCGGAAGAAAATAAAAAAATATATCAGTCGTATTATTGTGGGCTTTGCCGGAAATTAAAAGAGTTCTGTGGAAAAAAAGGACAGGCACTTTTGAATTATGATATGACATTTCTGGTCGTCCTGCTGACCGGTCTGTATGAGCCGGACACGCAGACTGGTGAATTTACCTGTATGATTCATCCGATGAAAAAACGGCAGCTGCGGGAAAACGATATTCAGAGTTATGCGGCACAGATGAACGTTCTTCTGGCATATTACAATCTGGTGGATGACTGGAAAGATGACCATAATTACACGAAGAAAACCATTGCCTCAATGTTTGAGAAAGATTATCAGCGGATCAAAATAAATTATCCGCGGCAGACCAATGCCATTGAGCAGTATATGGAGAAACTGGCAGCTTATGAGGCGGAAAAACAGACGAATATTGATCTTGTGGCAGGGCTGACAGGCGAGATGCTCGGAGAAATATTTGCATGGAAGCAGGACGAGTGGTATGATGAATTGAAAACACTTGGATTTTATCTGGGCAAATTTATCTACCTGATGGATGCCTACGAGGACCGGGATAAAGATGAAAAAAAAGACAGTTACAACCCGCTCCGGTATCTGGATACAGAAGATGAGCAGGAGTATGAGACGTTGTGCCGTCTGATGATGACCAGCATGATTTCGGAATGCGCGAAGTCTTTTGAACGCCTGCCGATTCTGCTTCACGCGGATATTCTGCGGAATATTCTGTATTCCGGTGTATGGTCCAAGTATGAATACATTCAGTTGAAGAAAAAGAGGAAGAAATCATGACAGATCCATATCAGGTGCTCGGCGTCAGCCGCAGCGCTTCGGATGAAGAGATAAAGAAAGCATACCGTACATTGAGCCGGAAGTATCATCCAGATGCAAATGTCAACAACCCGAACAAAGATCAGGCGGAAGAACGTTTCAAACAGGTGCAGCAGGCCTATGATCTGATTATGAAGGAAAAACAGCAGGGAACTTCTGGAAGCTACAGTTATGGTGCAGGCTCTGCAGATGGCAGATCGGCAGGCACAGGAAGCTATGGACAGGGGCCGTTTGGAGGGTTCAGCGGACAGTATTATTATGGAAATGGAACCTACCGTTCCCAGAGCCGTGCGACTTCTCCAAAATTACAGGCGGCACTTAATTATATTCAGAATCAGTGTTATCCGGAAGCACTCAATGTGTTAAGTTCGATTCCATTTTCCGAGCGTGCCGGACAGTGGTACTATTACAGTGCGGTGGCAAATGAAGGCGTGGGAAACAGTGCAACGGCGATTGAGCATATCCGTCGTGCGGTGGAACTTGAGCCGAGCAATATGGAGTACCGGCAGTTCCAGCAGCATCTTGAATATGGCGGAACCTGGTATACCAATATGGGGAGCGAGTATGAGCGTCCTTATGGAAATTACAGCAATTTCTGCATGAGTCTGCTGTGTGCGCAGGCATTGTGTTTCTGCTGTCGCCCATGTTAATTTTATATAGCTGCTATATTAGCCTTGAAAATAGCCACAGTTTATTATATGATAGTAAAAATGCGTTAAGCTGAAGGAGGATAAAAATGCGGCATTTAATGAGTCCTTTAGACTTCTCCGTAGAGGAACTGGATCAGCTGTTGGATCTGGCGAGCGACATTGAGAAGCATCCAAAGAAATATGCACATGCCTGTGATGGCAAAAAATTGGCAACCTGTTTTTATGAACCGAGCACAAGAACACGATTAAGTTTCGAAGCTGCCATGTTAAACCTCGGTGGTTCTGTTTTAGGTTTCGCGAGTGCTGATTCTTCATCGGCATCCAAAGGCGAGAGCATTTCTGATACGATTCGAGTTATTTCCTGTTATGCAGATATCTGTGCAATGCGGCATCCGAAAGAAGGCGCGGCACTCGTTGCATCCCAGAAGTCCCGTATCCCTGTAATCAATGCAGGCGACGGTGGACATCAGCATCCAACCCAGACATTAACTGATCTTATGACTATTCGTTCCCTGAAAGGAAGACTGGGGAATATTACGATTGGTCTGTGCGGGGATCTGAAATTCGGACGAACCGTTCATTCCCTGATCAATGCACTGATCCGTTATGAAAACGTGAAGTTTATCCTGATTTCCCCGGAAGAGTTAAAGATTCCGGATTACATCCGGGAGGATGTACTTCAGGCAAATCATGTGGAGTTTGAGGAAGTGGAGCGTTTAGAAGATGCCATGAGCCAGCTGGATGTTCTTTATATGACAAGAGTACAGAGAGAACGTTTCTTCAACGAAGAAGATTATATCCGTCTGAAAGATTTCTACATTCTGACCAAAGAAAAGATGGAACTTGCGAAGGATGACATGATCGTGCTGCATCCACTGCCTCGTGTCAATGAAATTTCCGTTGAAGTGGATGATGATCCGCGTGCGGCTTATTTTACACAGGTACAGAATGGTGTATACGTCCGTATGGCACTGATCCTGACATTACTGGGAATCGAGGTGGAGTAAAAGATGCTGAATATTAGTGGAATTCACGAGGGCTTTGTACTGGATCATATCCAGGCGGGAATGAGTCTTCAGATTTATCATGATCTGAAGCTGGACAAGCTGGATTGTTCCGTTGCCATTATCAAGAATGCAAAAAGTAATAAAATGGGCAAGAAAGATATTATCAAAGTGGAATGTCCGATTGAAGCGCTGGATCTGGATATTCTCGGTTTTATCGATCATAATATTACGGTAAATGTGATTAAGGGTGACCGGATCGTAGAGAAAAAGGAACTGAAGCTTCCGAAGCAGGTCAAAAATGTCATCAAGTGCAAAAATCCGCGCTGCGTGACATCGATCGAGCAGGAACTGGATCAGATCTTTATTCTGGCAGATGAGGAAAAAGAAGTGTACCGCTGCAAGTATTGCGAGGAAAAATATACCAATCCGAACCGGCGTCAGATAAAAGTAATGTAAGAAAAAGGGGCACATCACGAGAGGATGTGCTTCTTTTTTTGGGAAAGAATATATTCAAAGATCAGCCCGGCGGTGAACCATACAGGAAAATAATCGAGGCGGACAAGACCGGAAATATTGTAGGGAGTTTTACTGTAATCCCAGGGACAAAGGGAGAAAAGCCGCAGAATACTGCCGCTGATAAATTCAACGAGCATGATGCCGGCACCGTAAAAACAGCCGCGCAGAAGCACAGGGCAGTGGCGCAGACGCACGGAAAGAGGTCCGATGACTGCGGCAAGTCCGTAGATCGGAAACATCCAGATGGATGTGTGTCCGTTTAACAGCAGATCTCCCCGCAGCAGTCCGCCCAGCGAGGTGAACAGGATTTCCATGCACCATCCGGTCAGACCACAGATAAAAAATGTTTTCCAGTTCATGAAAAGACCTCCCGCAAAAAATACTATGCATGTAGGATATGCGATTATCCGGCAGATATACTTGAAAAAAATACAAAACAATTATAAGATAAGGGTATTATGGCTTATTTTCCAATGTTTATAGATATCGAAAAAAAGAAATGTCTGGTGGCAGGCGGAGGAACCGTGGCATTGCGCAAAGTCCGGGTGCTTCTGGATTTCGGGGCGCAGATTACGGTGGTGGCACCACAGATTGACCCGCAGATTCTGCAGCTTACAGGAAATGTATGTGTAAAGGAACGTACCTTTGAACCGGAGGATCTGAAGGAATGTGTTCTGGTTGTGGCAGCTACTGATGATGTCACAGAAAATCACAGGATTGCCCGGATGGCACAAAAAAAGCATATTCCGGTCAATGCCGTGGATCAGCAGGAGGACTGCAGTTTTATTTTTCCGTCCTATCTGAAACACCGGGATCTGGTGGGGGCTTTTTCCAGTGCGGGAAACAGTCCGGTGCTCACACAGTATTTAAAAGAATCTCTGAAAGAAATTCTGACGGAAGAACTGGGACAGATTAACGATTATATGGGAAGTATCCGTCCGGTGGTAAAAACGCGGATAGAAACAGAAAAACTGCGCAGACAGGTATATCAGACCATTCTTGCCAGGCTGCTTGCAGAGAAAAAAACTTCACTGTTACCGGAAGAACTGGAACAGATTCTTATACAGGAAAAGCGTATGAAAGAGTAAAAGAAAAGAGGAACAAGGGAATGGATCGAACAAGAAGATTAAGACAGACTGCTGTTATGCGAAGTATGGTCAGGGAAAATCACGTGAGGACAGAGGAACTGATCTACCCGCTTTTTGTTATGGAAGGGGAAAATATCGTACAGCCGGTGGAATCCATGCCGGGCATCTGCCAGTATTCCGTTGACCGCATGAACGAAGAGTTAGACCGTGTGAAAGCATTGCAGATTCCGGCAATTCTGATTTTTGGAATTCCGGAACATAAGGATGAAGTGGGGAGCGGGGCTTATGATGAGCACGGCATTGTACAGACCGCGATCCGCCGGATCAAAAAGGATTACCCGGATCTGCTTGTGATAGCAGATGTATGTCTCTGTGAGTATACTTCGCATGGACATTGTGGCCTGATCAGAGATGGAATTATTTTAAATGATGAGACACTGCCGCTTCTGGCACAGACGGCGGTCAGCTATGCGCGTGCGGGGGCAGATATCATTGCGCCGAGCGATATGATGGACAAGCGTGTAGGGGCGATCCGTCAGGCACTTGATGCGGCCGGATTTACCTATACACCGATTATGGTATATTCCGCAAAATTTGCATCCGGATATTACGGACCGTTTCGTGATGCGGCACATTCAGCACCAGGGTTCGGGGACCGGAAAACTTATCAGATGGACCCTGCAAACGGGCGTGAAGCCATGCGGGAAGTGGAAGAGGATATTGCAGAGGGAGCAGATCTGATTATCGCCAAACCGGCAATGGCATATATGGATATCATTACGGAGATCCGCAGAAATTATAATATTCCGATCGTTGCCTATAACGTGAGCGGGGAATATTCCATGGTAAAAGCAGCGGCGGCAAACGGATGGATCGATGAGAAAAAGATCGTGATGGAAAATCTGATCGGGATGAAACGTGCAGGAGCAGACATGATCATTACCTATCATGCACTCGACGTGGCAGAATGGATACAGAAAGGGGAAGTATAACATGACAGACCAGACATCAGAATTACTTTATATGAGAGCAAAACTCCGGCTTCCGGGAGGCGTGAACAGCCCGGTACGTGCGTACCAGGCTGTAGGGCGTACGCCGCGTTTTATCCAGAGTGCCAAAGGTTCCCATATTACCGATGTGGATGGAAATGAAATGATCGACTATGTATGTTCCTGGGGACCCGGGATTCTGGGGCATGCCGATCCACGTGTCATCGAAAAGGTAAAGGCTGCATGTGAGGAAGGTCTTACGTTTGGCGCCCCGACAGAGCGGGAAGTGGAGATGGCAGAACTTCTGGCACAGCTGGTGCCATCCATGGAAGTCAGCCGTCTGGTAAGCTCCGGAACAGAGGCAACGATGAGTGCCATCCGTGTTGCGCGGGGATATACGAAGCGTGACAAGATCATCAAATTCCGTGGATGTTATCACGGTCATTCGGACGGACTTCTGGTAAAAGCAGGATCTGCGGCATTGACAACATCTGTTCCGGACAGTGCGGGTGTTCCGGCAGATTTTACCAGACATACACTGGTTGCAGAATACAATTCCCCGGACAGCGTCAAGGCACTGTTTGAGGCTTATCCGGATGAGATCGCAGCAATCATCGTGGAACCGGTGGCTGCAAATATGGGCGTTGTTCCGCCGGCAGACGGATTCCTGGAGTTTTTGCGTGAGATCACAAAACATTACGGGGCACTTTTCATCTTTGACGAGGTCATCACCGGCTTTCGTCTGGCACTGGGCGGAGCACAGGAGTATTTTCATATTACGCCGGATTTGTCCACGTTTGGAAAGATTATCGGTGGAGGTATGCCGGTCGGCGCGTATGGTGGAAGAGAGGATATCATGCGTATGGTTTCCCCGGACGGTCCGGTTTATCAGGCAGGAACACTTTCCGGCAATCCGATTGCTACGGCTGCAGGGCTTGCCACACTTCGTATTTTGGAGGCAGATACGGATATTTATATGCGTCTGCAGGAAAATACAGCGATGCTGGCGGATGCGGTGCGCCATGCCGCAGGAAACCGTGTGCATGTCAATCAGATTGGCTCTCTGATGAGTATTTTCTTCACCGGCGAAGATGTGACAGATTACGATTCTGCGACAACCGCGGATACCAAAGCATATGCCGATTATTTTGGGTTTATGCTTGATCATGGAATTTATGTGGCACCGTCACAGTTTGAATCCATGTTTGTGTCCGATGCGCATACCGATGCAGATATACAAAAGACCATCCATGTGATGCAGGAGTACTTTGCAGAATGAAATTTGGATATATAGGAATTGATTATAAACATGCAGATCAGGACATCCGTGACAGGGTGTCCTTTACCGATAATCAGAAAATTGATTTTCTGCAGAAAGCCGGGAAAGCAGGAATTGAACAATGTTTTGTGCTTTCGACCTGCAATCGCAGCGAAGTCTATTTTTTTGCACCGGAAGAGATTGCACAGCCGCTTGGCGTGATTCGCACCTTGTATGAAGAGATGTTTCCGGGAGTAGATTTTTTGGAATATCTCAAACAACGGGAGGAAATGGATGCCATTTCCTATCTGTTCCGGGTGACTGCGGGACTGGAGTCCATGGTGCTGGGAGAGGACCAGATTTTAGGACAGGTCAGGGATGCATTTGAATTATCACGGACGGTTGGAAGTACCGGGAAAGAGTTAAACCGTGTGGTACAGGATGCGGTCACCTGTGCAAAAAAGATAAAGACAAAGTTAAGAATCAGTGAACGGCCGCTTTCGGTAAGCTATGTGGGAATCCGCCAGCTGCAGGAAACGTTTGGAATTGCAGGGAAAAAAGCACTGGTTGTGGGAAGCGGACATACGGCAACGTTGGCTCTGCGTTATCTGTATGAATACGGGGCCTCTCATGTAACAGTCTGCAGCCGGACATTTTCACATGCCGGAAATCTCCTGCATGAGTTTCCCACACTTACCATCATTCCGTTTGAAAAGCGGTATGAAGCAATGAAGGAGTGTGAGCTGGTAGTTTCCGCTACAGCCTCCCCGCATCATATTATCCGGGAAAAAGACATACAGTTGTTACATCCGACTGCAATTTTGGACCTGGCATCTCCGCGGGATGTGGAGACGGCGATTGGACGAAATCCCCAGGCACTTCTGATTAATCTTGACAGTTTAAATGAAATTGTAGAGACGAACCGGAAGCAGCGGGAAGAACTGGTGCAAAAAGGTCAGCGCATGATAGGGGAAGCCATTGGGGAAACCAGGGAATGGCTGGCAACGACCGGTGTCGATGAGACGATCGCTTCGTTGCAGCAGCGCTGTACGGAAATTGTAGAGGACAGTTATGCATATCTAAACCGCAAACTGGATCTGAGTACGAGGGATCAGAAAATTGTAAAAAAGATTTTAAAGGCATCATTAAAGCGTCTGATCCGGGAGCCAATCTTGGAGCTTAAACAGACGGAATCCAAAGAGCAGCAGGAACAGTATAAAAAGGTATTGCAGGATTTATTTCAGTTTGATACCGAAATCCGGGAGTAGGGAGAAAAAGAATGAATGTGATCATTGGAACGAGAGGATCAAAACTGGCATTGGCGCAGGCAGAGTATGTAAAAAACCGCCTGCAGAAACATTATCCACAAAACAGTTACGAACTGAAAATTATATCCACAAAAGGCGACCGGGAACAGAAAAAAGCGTTAGACCAGATTGGGGATAAAGGACTTTTTGTGCGGGAAATTGAACAGGAACTGCTGGATGGAACGATCAGCCTTGCGGTACACAGTATGAAAGATATGCCGGCCGAACAGCCGTCCGGACTTGTGTTTGCACATGCATGGAAACGGGAAGATCCGAGGGATGTATTGATTTTGCGGGAAGCCGTTTCACTGGAGAAACTTCCACAGCATGCTGTGATCGGCACCGGAAGCCGAAGAAGGGCATTTCAGCTTCTGCAGCTTCGAAAGGATCTGCGCATTACGGGAATACGCGGAAATGTCGATACCAGAATAAAAAAGATGCAGGAAGAACAACTGGACGGAATTGTACTCGCGGCGGCGGGACTGCACCGGCTGGGGAGAACTTCTTTGATCACGCAGTATTTTGAGCCGGAACAGATGATACCGGCAGCGGCACAGGGGACGCTGGCACTGGAATTGCGGGAAGACCACAAAGAATTGTTCGAGCAGGTGAATGCACTTTCAGATATCGTGACGGAGGAGATTACATGTGCCGAGCGGCTGTTTTTGAAGGGAACCGGGGGGGACTGCCATATGCCGATTGGAGCATATGCCTGCAAATTGCCCGATGGAAGGATGCAATTGCTTGGAATGGTCGGAAGTGCGGATGGAAGCAGTATAAAGAAATGTAAGGTTTTCGGAGAGACACCGCAGGAAGCGGCACAGCGTGCATTGCGGGAAACCGGGTGTACCCGATAGGGGTTCGGTTGCGGGCAATACCGCAGAAGTGGTATAATAAGATAGATTTTTATTTGCAAAACCAATGCCGGAAAATGAATTTTCAGCATTTATTAAAAAGCAGCAGTGCTGACAGGGAAAGGAAAAAAGAATGGCATCTATGGTATATCTGGTCGGTGCAGGTCCGGGAGATCCGGGACTTGTCACAGTCAAGGGACTGGAATTGATAAAAAAAGCAGACTGTATTATTTATGACAGACTTTCGTCTCCGGAATTATTGGGGTATGCAGGAATGGACTGTGAGCGTATTTATGTAGGAAAAGCGGACCGACATCATACGCTTCCGCAGGAACAGATCAATGAACTGCTGGTCGAGAAGGCAAAAGAATATCATTGCGTTGTTCGTTTAAAAGGGGGAGATGTCTTTGTTTTCGGGCGTGGAGGAGAAGAAGGCCTTTATCTGCGGGAACATGGAATCTCCTATACCGTTGTTCCGGGGGTGACTTCTGCCATTGCAGGACCTGCTTATGCAGGAATTCCGGTCACACACCGTGGTGTTGCCACAAGCTTTCGGGTGATCACCGGACACCAAAAAAACGGAGAGGATCTGTCAGAACCTGATTTTACAACGATGTCAGATTCAAAAGAAACTCTGATTTTTCTCATGGGACTTTCGAGAGTAAGACAGATTGTGGATGGACTGATGCAGGCAGGAAGAAGCCGGCAGACACCGGCAGCTGTGATTTCCCATGCTACGACAGAAGCGCAGGAGATTTGTGAGGGTACGCTGGAGAATCTGGCAGATCGTGTGGAAGAGGCGAAACTGACTTCTCCGGCACTGATCATTGTTGGGGATGTGGTTGCACTTCGCCGCCAGCTGCATTTTTTTGAAGAGAAGCCGCTGTGGGGGAAACATTATCTGGTTGCAAAAATTGGTCCAAAACCTTCACGTCTGGCCGCCATGCTCCGGGCAAAGGGGGCATATACCAGTGAGTGTATGACAGGTGAGATTGTCGGTGTGCCGGCAGTGTATACCGCACAGGAACTGGCGCATGTGGACGTATTATTGTTTACAAGTGCCAATGGTGTGGATTATTTTATGAAAAATGTATTTGCATCGGGGCTGGATGCACGGGCACTTTTCCATACCAGATGTGCAGTGATTGGACAAAAGACGGCAGAAAAACTGCGGGAGTATGGAATTTGTGCAGACTTTATGCCGGAACATTCCAACAGTACGAATCTGGCACAGGAATTAAAGGAATATCTGGATCAGGAATTTCGCGGAGATCCGTTTAAGCGGGCAGTAATCTGGTATCCTACCGCAAAAAATGCAAAGGATAACCTTGTGGATACACTGCTTTCTTTCTGTGATTGCGGACGGCTCAATGTATACGAAAATGTACCTTGTCCGATGGAGGTGCCAGTGGACAAGGATGTATACGATGCGATCTTTTTTACCTGTGCGTCTTCGGCGGAGCGGATGCTTGGCAGTTTAAAGCCACAGGAGAGAGAAACACTGGCATCCGTTACGGATATTTATTCGATCGGGCCGAAATGCAGTGCAGCACTGGGAGAACTTGGCGTTTCTCCGGTGATTGAGGCTGCTGTAAATACCTATGAGGGCCTGGTCAACTGTGTTTTGAGAAAAGAATAAGTATGAAGTATGCAAATATTATTGTAGATATATCGGTAGAAAAACTGGATAAAACTTTTCAATACAGCATCCCGGAAAATCTGCAGGAGGAAATACAGGTTGGTGTACAGGTGGATATTCCATTTGGAAATCGTAAACTGACAGGGTATGTCATTGAACTGACGGAGGATGCCGAATTTGATCCCAGACGGATTCGCCCCATTATTTCGGTACATGAGGGAAGCGTGGCAATGGAATCCCAGCTCATTGCACTGGCCGGATGGATGCGGAAGAATTACGGTTCCACCATGAATCAGGCACTAAAGACCGTACTCCCGATCCGCAGGCAGACGAAAGAAGTACAGAAGCGGGAGATTGTATTACTGATTCCGAAGACAGAGGCGCAGCAGAAACTGGCACTCTTTGAACAGAAACACTATACGGCGAAAGCAAGGCTGCTGCGGGAACTGATACAGGAATCCGTACTGGATTATTCGCTTGTCACCGGAAAACTGAATATATCAGCAGCAGTGATCCGGGGTATGGCACAGCAGCAGATTCTTAAGGTGGAGAGCAGCAGACAGTTTCGCAATCCTGTGTCACATCTGGATCAGAAGGGATATCATCTGACACTGAATGAAAATCAGCAGCGTGTTGTGGACACAGTATGTTCGGATCTGGATGCTGGAATTCATAAAACGTATCTGCTCCGGGGGGTAACCGGAAGCGGAAAAACAGAAGTTTATATGGAACTGATTGCGCATACGGTGGCACAGGGACGGCAGGCAATTGTCCTGATCCCGGAGATTGCACTCACCTATCAGACCGTGATGCGGTTTTATAACCGGTTTGGGGACCGGGTATCAATTATGAATTCCAAACTTTCCCAGGGAGAGCGCTTTGATCAGTTTGAACGTGCCAAGGCGGGGGATATTGATATTATGATCGGACCCAGGTCTGCGTTGTTCACACCATTTCCGCATTTAGGGCTTATTATTATAGATGAGGAACATGAAACGTCTTATAAAAGTGAGACGGCACCGCGGTATCATGCCAGGGATGTTGCAATCGAGAGGGCGCGCATGAATGATGCATCGGTACTTCTTGGTTCTGCCACTCCTTCAGTGGACAGTTATTATCAGGCAATGCAGGGAAAATATCAGCTTCTGACGTTGTCTGAGCGTGTGGAGAAGAAACCGCTGCCGGATTGCGAGGTCGTAGATCTGCGCAGTGAATTGCGGGCAGGAAACCGTTCCATCTTTTCGGAGAGATTGCAGGAACTGATGGAAGACCGGTTAAAAAAACGTCAGCAGATCATGCTGTTTTTAAATCGGAGAGGAATTTCCGGATTTATTTCATGCAGAGCCTGCGGATATGTGATACAATGTCCTCATTGTGATGTTTCGCTGAGCCAGCATGCGGGAGGCCGGATGGTCTGTCATTATTGCGGATATGAGCAGCCATTGCCAAAGATCTGTCCATCCTGCGGCAGTAAATATTTAGGCGGATTCAAGGCGGGCACGCAGAAGATTGAGATGCTGGTGCGGCAGAGATTTCCACAGGCACGTGTGATGCGTATGGATTTTGATACCACACGGACCAAGGATGCTTATGAGAAGATTCTGCATGCATTTGCCAATCAGGAGGCAGATATCCTGATCGGCACACAGATGATTGTCAAAGGGCATGATTTTCCGAATGTGACGCTGGTAGGAGTACTTGCCGCAGATATGTCTCTGCATGTTCCGGATTTTCATGCATCGGAGCGGACGTTTCAGCTGCTGACCCAGGCGGTGGGACGTGCCGGGCGGGGAAAGGAACCGGGACAGGCGGTAATCCAGACGTATGATCCGGATCATTTTGCAATCCAGACCGCAAAGGAACAGGATTACGATGCATTTTATAAGCAGGAGATTGCCTATCGGAGAATGCTTGCCTATCCGCCGGTGTGGCAGCTGCTTCTGATTCATTGTACGGGAACCGATCCGCAGGTGACGACAGCTGCAGCCAGGGATCTGGCAGAATTTCTGCATCGCGTGATATCACAGAAAGGCAAAAATATTATGCTGGTAGGACCGGCAGATGCATCCATTGCAAAAATCAGTGATGTTTACCGAAAGGTCATTTACATGAAGGCACCGGAATATGCGACGCTGGTGGCATGTAAGGATCTGGTGGAACGAAAAATAAAAAATAACAGCGCATTTTCCAATGTGTCTGTACAGTTTGATTTTAACCCAACAAGTGGTTTTTAGGAGGTAATTATGGCACTTAGAACAATTCGAATTCAGGGAGATCCCGTACTGACAAAAGTATGCAGACCGATTCCGGAGGTGACGGATCGCATCCGTACTCTGGCGGAAGATATGCTGGAGACCATGTATGAGGCAAACGGTGTAGGTCTTGCGGCACCGCAGGTTGGAATTTTAAAACGTATGGTAGTCATTGATATCGGGGACGGACAGGGACCGTTTATTATGATCAACCCGGAAATTATCGAGTCTGACGGAGAGCAGACCGGAGATGAAGGATGCTTAAGTCTTCCGGGAAAAGCAGGTCAGGTTACACGTCCGAACCATGTAAAAGCAAAATTTTATGATCTGGACATGAATGCGTGGGAAGTAGAAGGCGAAGGTCTGATGGCACGCTGCATTTGCCATGAACTGGATCATCTGGATGGACATATGTATACAGAAAAAGTAGAAGGCGGACTTCATGATGTGAATTATGAGGAGCCGGAAGAGGAATAATATGAAAGTAATTTTTATGGGAACACCGGATTTTGCGGTGAATACATTGGAAAAGATCATAGAAGCCGGACACGAGGTTATGCTTGTGGTTACACAGCCGGACAAACCAAAGGGACGCGGGAATACCATGCAGTTTCCACCGGTAAAGGAATGTGCGGTTTCCCATGGACTGGAAGTATTCCAGCCGGTAAAAATCCGGGAAGATGCAAGTGTGGAATATTTGAAAAAGTTTGCGCCGGATATCATCATAGTGGCGGCTTTCGGGCAGATTCTTCCAAAGAGTATTCTCGATCTTCCGAAATACGGATGCATTAATGTACATGCATCCCTGCTTCCGAAATATCGTGGTGCCGCACCGATCCAGTGGGCGGTCATCAATGGAGATGAGATCACGGGAGTTACGACTATGCGCATGGATGTCGGACTGGATACCGGAGATATCATTGCCAAAAAACAGGTGCGCATTGCAGAAGATGAGACAGGTGGAAGTCTGTTTGACAAGCTGGCGGCAGTCGGCGCCGAGCTGTGTGTGGAAACCATGCAGATGCTGGAAAACAAAACGGCGACCTTTACACCGCAGGACAATGAGGCGAGTACCCACACAAAGATGATTTCCAAGGAGCTGGGAGATATTGACTGGAAAAAGCCGGCGGTGGAGATTGAGCGCCTGATCCGTGGATTAAATCCATGGCCGAGTGCCTATACCCATCTGGATAATAAAGCGTTTAAGATCTGGAAAGCCCGGATGGTGGAGACAGATGGCGCTTATGCACCGGGGTGTATCTGTAAAGTTGGAAAAAATATGATGGTGGTACAGACCGGAGAGGGTGGACTGGAACTTTTGGAAGTACAGCTTGCCGGTAAGAAACGGATGGATGCAGGATCATTTCTGCGTGGCTATCCGGTTGCAGAGGGATCTTTTTTACAGCAGTAAGACGGAGGTAGATTTATGCCATACATTTATTGGGACAGTACCTATATACTGGTTGTTATCGGTGCAGTGATCTGTATGATTGCATCTGCACGGGTAAAGACAACGTTCAACAAATATTCCGCATACCGCAGTATGTCAGGAATGACGGGAGCACAGGCGGCAGAGCGGATTTTGCACGCAGCAGGAATCTATGATGTGCGGGTGCAGCATGTATCGGGAAATCTGACCGATCATTACAATCCTGCCAATAAGACACTCAATCTTTCCGACAGTGTCTGCAATCAGACTTCGGTTGCAGCTGTGGGTGTGGCAGCACATGAATGCGGACATGCGATCCAGCATGCCAGAGGATATGTGCCGCTTCGGCTGCGTACCGCATTTGTGCCGATTGCAAACTTTGGTTCCATGCTTGCATGGCCGGTGATCATTCTTGGTGTGATCATAAACAGCCGTTCCTCCATGATGCTTATCAATATCGGAATTCTGCTGTTTTCGTTTGCTGTGTTATTCCAGCTGATTACGCTTCCGGTTGAGTTTGATGCTTCGCGTCGTGCGATGGTTCAGCTGAGGGAACAGGGAATCCTGGGAGATCAGGAACTCCATTACACAAGAAAAGTTCTTACAGCAGCAGCACTCACGTATGTGGCAAGTGCAGCAGCTGCGATTCTGCAGCTGCTTCGAATCGTTTTACTGTTTGGAGGAAGAAGTCGTGACGACTAAGGTCAATGAGAGAGCACTGGTGCTGGAAATGCTTCTGGCGGTCAATGAGGAGGGACAGTACAGTCATCTGGTCCTCCGCGATGTGCTCGATAAATATCAGTATCTGGGAAAACAGGAACGCGCTTTTCTGACGCGCCTGATGGAAGGAACGCTGGAAAGACAGCTGACACTGGACTATGTGATCGATCAGTTTTCCAAAACCAGAGTAAAGAAAATGAAACCGCTCATCCGCAATCTTATGCGCATGAGCGTTTATCAGATTATGTATATGGACAGTGTGCCGGATTCCGCAGTGTGCAATGAGGCGGTAAAGCTGGCAAGAAAGCGTGGGTTTTCCGGTCTGAGCGGATTTGTCAACGGTGTGCTGCGTAGTGTGGCAAGAGGATGGAGAGAAGTTCGCTTCCCGAATCTGAGCGTTACATATTCGATGCCGGAATGGATCGTGGACATATGGACCGAAAATTATGGAGAGGAAAAGACCCGTCAGATTCTGGAGGGACTTACCGCAGAAAATCGGCTGACGATCCGTACCAATCTTTCCGCTGTGACACCGGAAGAACTCGTAAACAAACTTAAATCAGAAGGGGTGACAGTACATGCGGTTCCGGAAATGCCATATGCTTTTGAAATATCCGGGCTGGATTATCTGGCGGGACTGAAAAGTTTTAAAGAAGGGCTGTTTTATGTACAGGATGTCAGCTCCATGCTGGTTGCGGAAACTGCGGCACCGAAAAAGAATGATTATGTGATTGATGTGTGTGCGGCACCGGGAGGAAAGAGTACCCATATGGCAGAACTGCTTCAGGGAAGTGGTATGGTAGAGGCAAGGGATCTGACAGAATATAAGGTGGATCTGATCCGGGAGAACATAGCCAGACATGGATTGTCAAATATGAAAGCGGTACAGATGGATGCAACGGTGGATGATCCGGATTCCCATCAGAAAGCGGACGTCTTAGTCTGTGATCTGCCGTGTTCCGGACTTGGCGTTATGGGAAAGAAGACGGATATCCGTTATAAGATGACCAAAGAAAAGGCGGCAGAGCTTGCAAAACTGCAAAGACAGATTCTTTCTGTTGTATGGGATTATGTCAGACCGGGCGGGACACTTGTGTACAGTACCTGTACGATCCACCGGTCAGAAAATGAGGATAACACCGCATGGTTTTTAAAAGAACATCCGGAATTTTCCCTGGAATTCCAGAGACAGATTTTCCCGGGAGAAGCCGGAAGTGACGGATTTTTTCTTGCAAAGCTGGTAAGGAGTAAATAAGAGGATGAGTGAAAAGACAGATATTAAGTCCATGGATCTGGAAGAATTAAAAACCTTTTTTTCCGATATGGGGGAGAAAGCGTTTCGTGCAAAGCAGGTATATGAGTGGTTACATGTGCGGCAGGTGGAAAGCTTTGAGGAGATGACGAATCTTTCCAAAACCTTGCGGGAGAGACTGGATGAGACCTGCAGGATCATCACACTCAGAAAAGAACAGGTACAGATTTCAAAACTGGATGGAACCCGCAAATATCTGTTTTTACTGGAAGACGGAAATGTCATTGAGAGTGTGCTGATGAAATATAAGCACGGAAATTCCGTATGTATTTCTTCACAGGTCGGCTGTCGGATGGGATGCCGGTTCTGTGCATCAACACTGGACGGACTGGTGAGAGGACTTGCACCGGCGGAAATGCTGGATCAGATCTATCAGATTGGTAAGGATATCGGAGAGCGGATTTCGAATGTTGTTGTCATGGGCACCGGGGAACCGATGGATAATTTTGATAATCTGGTAAAATTTATCACTTTGCTGACGGATGAGAACGGACTTCACATCAGCCAGAGAAACCTGACTGTTTCCACTTGCGGAATTGTTCCGCGGATGCGGGAACTGGCGGATAAAAAACTTGCGATTACGCTGGCATTATCTTTACATGCTTCCAACCAGAAAAAACGTCTGGAGCTGATGCCGGTGGCGAACAAATATGACATTCATGAAGTAATTGATGCCTGCAGGTATTATTTTGAACGGACCGGCAGACGTGTGACGTTTGAGTACAGTCTGGTAGGTGGTGTCAATGATACAAAAGAAGATGCAAAAGAACTGACGGAACTGATTCACGGGATGAACTGTCATGTAAATCTGATTCCGGTGAATCCGATCAGGGAGCGGGATTATGTGCAGTCAAATGCACATGTCATCGAAGCTTTTAAGGAGAAACTGGAACGGAGTGGTTTAACGGTGACAGTACGCCGTGAGATGGGGCGTGATATTGATGGTGCCTGCGGACAATTAAGGCGCAAGTACAAAGAGAATCAGAGACTTGCATAACGAAAAGTCATGTGCTAAGATAGACAGATGATGGAAGAGTATGTATATTACATGTAATTGAGAAAGGATAAAGCGGATGAAGACGTATTCCATAACGGATACAGGCATTCTTCGTGAAATGAATCAGGATTATTTTTTCGCGTCGGATGAACCCGTTGGGAATCTCCCGAATCTGTACATTGTTGCAGATGGCATGGGGGGACACAAGGCAGGAGATTACGCATCGCGTTACACAACGCAGCGCATCGTTGCATCCGTGTCCCGGAGTTCGGGAGAAGAACCAGTTACAATTTTAAAAGAGGCAATAACAACTGCAAACAGACTTCTGATCACAGAAGCTGCAGAAGATGAAGCGAAAAAAGGTATGGGGACGACACTTGTTGCAGCCACCATTATTGACGGACGGCTTTATGTTGCAAATGTCGGAGACAGCAGACTGTATATCATCGGTACGGATGGCATCCGGCAGATCACGAGGGATCATTCTCTTGTGGCAGAGATGGTCAGGATCGGTGAAGTAGGTGCAAAGGAAGCACGTGAGCACCCGGACAAAAATATTATCACCCGCGCAGTCGGTGCAGGGGAAGAAGTAGAGGCAGATTTTTTTGAAGTGGAATTAAAGAAAGATGACCACATCTTAATCTGTACGGACGGACTCACGAATATGGTGGAAGACGAAGAAATCTGCAGTATTATTCTGCGGGATGCTTCCATTGAGGAACGCGCCGGACTTCTTGTAAAAACTGCAAATGACAACGGTGGAAAAGACAATATTACAGTAATGATTATAGAACCATTTTCTTGATGAGGTGAAAGAATGTTAACAGTTGGGACGTATTTAGCAGATCGCTATGAAATCGTAAGTAAGATTGGTGCAGGCGGAATGTCCGATGTTTATAAAGCAAAGGATCATGTGCTTGGCCGTTTTGTGGCAATAAAAGTATTAAAACCGGAATTTTCGGAAGATCGTGGATTTGTAGCAAAATTTCGCACGGAGGCACAGTCAGCAGCAGGGCTGGAGCATCCAAATATTGTAAATATCTATGATGTAGGAAGCGAAGAGGGGCTTCATTATATCGTCATGGAATATGTTGAGGGAATCACACTTAAGACATACATTGAAAAGAAAGGACAGTTATCCTTTAAGGAAGCCGTCAGTATTGCCATTCAGGTAGCAAGAGGTATTGAAGCTGCCCACAACAAACAGATCATCCATCGGGATATCAAACCGCAGAATATCATGATCTCCACAGAGGGAAAAGTCAAGGTCATGGACTTTGGTATTGCCAGAGCCGCATCTTCCAATACCGTCAGCTCGGATGTGATGGGATCGGTTCATTATTCTTCTCCGGAGCAGGCGAGAAACGGGTTTGTAGACGGAAGAAGCGATATTTATTCTCTGGGTATTGTTATGTATGAAATGGTAACCGGACGTGTACCTTTTGACGGAGATACAACGGTTGCAGTCGCTATTCAGCATCTGCAGGAAGAGATGACACCTCCAAGTGTTTATGCAAAGAATCTGCCGATCAGCATGGAGAAGATTATCTTAAAATGTACACAGAAGAATGCGGACCGCCGTTACCAGACCATTGGAGATCTGCTGGCGGACCTGCGCAGATCGCTGGTACATCCGGATGAGGATTTTGTTGTGATTGCTCCGCTTGTGGACAATGGAAAGACCAAGGTCATCAGTGGGGAAGAATTAAAGCAGATCAAAGAACACGGGGTGGAGCCAAAAGAAGACAGGCACGCTTCCAAGCTGGAATCTTCCTATGATCCGGATGAGGATGAGGACGATGAGGATGAGGACGAAAACGAAGGACTCAGTCCGAAGATGGATAAGGCAATGACCATCATGGGAATTGTGGTGTTTGTTGTAATCCTTGCAGTGATTATTTACCTTGTGGGAAGTTTCTTTGGCTTATTCCGTTTTGGCAGTAATTCATCAAAGAATACAGAAACGCAGACGCAGACACAGACGCAGACACAGACACAGACAGAAAGTGAACAGCCTGTCATGGTACAGAATGTATGCGGAAAGTTACAGGAGGAGGCACAGTCTGAACTGGAAGCACAGGGGCTGTATATGTTTGTTATTCAGGAGCAGAAGTCGGATCAGCCGGAAGGAACCGTTCTGAATCAGGACCCGGTTGGTGGTTCTGAAGTATCTGCCGGAACGACAATCAATGTAATTGTTGCCGGAACAGAAAATGTGGATTTCACAGATTCGGAGAGTCAGAGTGAGCAGAACGATGTTCCGGTTCCAAATGTAGTTGGAAAACTGGAAAAAGATGCTTCTTCTACCCTTTCGGCTGCCGGATTTAAAGTGTCCAAAACATACAAATATGATGATTCCGTAGATGCAGGAAAGGTTGTTTCCCAGAGCCCGAGAGGCGGAAATGCACAGGAGGGAAGTACGGTTACGATTGTGATCAGTCAGGGAAAGAAGTCTAGTACGGTGCCATCTGTTCAGGGTCACTCCAAGAAAGATGCACAGGCGGCTTTGCAGAAGGCTGGCTTAAAAGTTGCAGTGAAAGAAGAATACAGTGATTCTGTCAAAGCAGGTCAGGTAATTTCACAGAGTGTAGCATCCGGCAAGATTGTACCGGCAGATACAACGGTAACGATTACGGTAAGCAAGGGACCGGAAGAGATAAATTACAGCTATAAATTCTCAAAGTCATATGCAGCACCGGAAGGAGCAGTCAGTGCAACTTATACACTGACGGGAAGTGATGGCACGACCTATGCAAGCGGAACCAGTGATGTCGATGGTTCTCTTACGATCGGGGCATCCGATATGGCATGTGAGTCCGGTAAAGTGACGATTACCTGGAGCATTGAAGAAATAGATGATGAAGGTCTTTCCGATACGTCTACAAAGACAGAAACACATTCTGTCAGCTTTTCAAAACAGTAGGTAATATATGAAGGGAAAGATTGTAAAAGGAATTTCCGGTTTCTACTACGTTCACGTGGCAGAAACCGGAATTTATGAATGTAAGGCAAAAGGAATTTTCCGTAATCAGAAGATCAAACCTCTCGTGGGTGATGATGTGGAAATCGTTGTACTGGATGAAGAAAAAAAGATTGGAAATGTAGAAAAAATTCTTCCACGTACCAGGGAACTGATCCGCCCCGCAGTGGCAAATATCGATATGGCACTCGTAATTTTCGCGGCTGCAAAACCGGACCCGAATTTTAATCTGCTGGATCGCTTTTTGTGTATGATGGAATATCAGAAAGTTCCGGTTACGATCTGCTTTAACAAATGCGATCTGGTGACGGAAGAACAAAGAGAAGTATTACGAAAAATTTATAAACTGGCGGGGTATGAGCTGCTCTTTACAAGTGCAAAGACACAGGAAAATGTGGAAAAACTCAAATCTGTGTTGCAGGGAAAGATGACGGCAGTGGCAGGACCGTCCGGAGTAGGAAAATCTTCGCTGATCAATGATCTGCAGGATGCGGTGCAGATGCAGACCGGAGGAATCAGTGACAAGATTGAGCGGGGAAAACATACGACACGCCATTCGCAGATTATACCAATTGCGGAAAACACCTATATTATGGATACTCCGGGGTTTAGTTCCATGGATCTGCCCGGATTTTCCAAAGAGGATCTGTGGACATGTTATCCGGAGTTCGTGCGTTTTGAGCCTGGATGCAGATTTATAGGATGCAGTCACATCGGAGAGCCGGATTGTGGCGTTAAGACGGCACTTGCAGAAGGAAAAATATCGCAGGTGAGGTATGACAATTACGTGCAGCTTTATCAGGAAATGAAGAACATGCGCAAGTATTAGGAGGAATCAATGAACTGTTTATCACCGTCAATTTTATCGGCAGATTTTGCTAATCTGGGAGAACAGATTCGGTTGCTGGATCAGGCAGGTGCGGAATATGTACACATCGATGTTATGGATGGAATGTTTGTTCCGAGTATTTCGTTTGCATTTCCGATCATTCGTTCCATTCGTAAATGTACCGATCGGATTTTTGATGTCCATCTGATGATTGAGGAACCGATTCGCTATATAGATGATTTTGTTGACGCGGGAGCGGATATTATTACGGTCCATGCAGAAGCATGCAGGCATCTTGACCGCACAGTGGAGGCAATCAGGGAAAAGGGAGTTCTGGCTGGTGTGGCATTAAATCCGGCCACTCCGCTGGAAACTGTCCGATATATTCTTCCGAAGGTGGACATGCTTCTTATCATGACCGTTAATCCGGGATTCGGAGGACAGAAACTGATTCCGTATACGTTAGATAAAGTGCGTGAAGCGAAAAATCTTGTGAAGCAGTCCGGATGTAAGACCGATATTGAAGTAGATGGGGGAATTAATCTGGAAAATGTGGAAGAAGCCATGGATGCAGGAGCCAACATAATTGTGGCAGGTTCTGCGGTTTTCAAGGGAGAGATCGAAAAGAATGTGGAAGCATTTCTGGAAAAGTTGCAAAGGCAGGGGTAGAAGATGAAGTATTTAATTGTTTCCGGGGGAGAAGTGAAGGAAGGTTTTTTAACCTGGATTGTAAAAAATGGAGGATTTGATGTCATATTAGCGGCAGATGCGGGAATGGAAGCATTGTATCGGGATCATATTCTGCCGGATATCATAGTGGGGGATTTTGATTCGGTAAATCCGGATACCCTTGAATATTTTCATGACAAAGAGCAGATCGAGGTGTGCATGCTGAATCCGGAAAAGGATGATACCGACACGGAATATGCGATCCGGGAGGCCATTCGCAGAGGTGCAATGGAGATTGTGGTCATTGGTGCAACCGGTACCAGAATTGATCATGTACTGGGCAATATCAGTCTGCTTGGTATTGGTCTGGAGGAACAGATAAAGATCAGCCTGGTCGATGAACATAATCGTATCCGCATGATTAATCAGCCGTTGACGATCCGGAAAGCGGAGCAGTATGGAAAGTATGTTTCTTTGATTCCATTTTCTGAAAAAGTAAGTGGTGTTACCCTGCGTGGATTAAAGTATCCGCTTACGGATTATACGATGGGAGGATTTAATTCTCTCGGAATCAGCAATGAAATTGTTTCAGATGAAGCGTCAATTTCTTTATCTTCCGGACAACTTATTGTAATTGAATCAAAAGATTGAAGATTTTATGAAATGACGGAAAAATGGTACGAAAGAAGTAATTTGTACCATAAAAAATAGCAAATATTATGGAAAAATGCTTGCATTGGAGTAATAAGTCTGCTATGATTATTACGACGAAGGTGTCAAAAGAGAATTCTTTTGACGCCTTTTTGCGTTTAAAAGTATAAAAGAATGGAGGAAGATTAGATGAACGCAGGGGATACGGGATTTATGCTGATATGTTCAGCTCTGGTGTTTTTTATGACACCTGGATTAGCCTTTTTCTATGGAGGACTGGTGCGAAGAAAGAATGTCGTCAGCACCATGATGGCATGCGCAGCGATTATGGGATTGTCGGTTGTCATGTGGGTATTGTTTGGATATTCACTGTCTTTTGGTGGAAATCATGCAGGAATTATTGGAGATTTCCGGTGGTTTGGATTGCATGGAATTAAAATGAATGAAGCAGGTCCATATGCGTCGACGATACCGCATCTGGTTTATATTGCATTTCAGATGATGTTTGCAATGATTACGCCGGCTTTGATCACGGGTTCTCTTGTGGGTCGTGTAAAATTTAAGGCATTGTTTTTATTTATTATGTTCTGGTCCGTCATTGTATACTACCCAATGGCGCACATGGTATGGGGACAGGGAGGATTTCTTGCAGAGATCGGATCGGTTGATTTTGCCGGAGGAAATGTGGTACATATCAGTTCCGGTGTCAGTGCACTGGTATTTTCCATTATCCTTGGCAGGCGAAGAGGATATGAACAGACGGCATACCGGGTACATAACATTCCGTTTGTAGCACTCGGAGCATTTATTTTATGGTTTGGATGGTTTGGATTTAACGCAGGAAGTGCATTGGCAGCAAACGGACTGGCAGCACATGCATTTATGACAACTGCACTTGCCAGTGCAAGCGCCATGATGTCCTGGATGTTTATTGATGTGATCAAGGATGGAAAGCCTACCTTAGTAGGTGCCTCTACCGGTCTGGTTGTTGGACTGGTTGCAATTACACCGGGAGCTGGATTTGTTCCGATCTGGTCGGCAATTATCATCGGAGCACTGGTCAGCCCGATCTGCTGTGGTACCATTTCCCTGTTGAAAGGAAAATTAAAGATTGATGATGCACTCGATGCATTTGGCTGCCATGGCATCGGAGGGGTCTGGGGAGGAATTGCAACCGGATTGTTTGCAAAACATTCTATCAATCCGGTCGCCCGCTGGGATGGACTGTTTTTTGGAAATTACCGTTTATTTGTTGCACAGATTATTGGAATTGTTGTGACAGTTGCCGTGGCGATTGTCGGTACACTGGTCTGCCTTGGCATTGTAAGATTGTTTACGGAGCTTCGTGTAGATGAAAAAGCAGAAAAAGTTGGTCTGGATATTTCGCAGCATGGAGAGAGTGCGTATCCGACATTTAATGGTCTGGATTCATAAGTCCCAGAAACAGACCTCGTATGTTATAATGGATCCGTCAGTTATTTCGAGACAGAGATAAATCTGGTAGTATAAAATAATCATGTATAAGGAGAAAAAAGAAGCTTATGATGATAAAAGTGGAAGCAATCGTCCGGGAAGAAGTTTTTGAGGATGTAAAGGAAGCATTAAACGCGATTGATGTGAATGGTATCACCGTATCACAAGTGATGGGATGCGGTGCACAGAGGGGATATAAAAAGAGAGTGCGTGGTACAGAAGTAGATGTTATGATGCAGCCGAAGATTAAGTTTGAGATTGTGGTATCGTCCGAGGAATGGGAGAAAGCGACCATTGATGCCATTCAGAAGGCTGCATTTACCGGAGAAGTCGGGGATGGAAAGATTTTCAGCTATGAGATCCGTACTGCTACAAAGATCCGTACCAGAGAGAGCGGGGCTGACGCCTTAAATTAGATTTTTAACAGAATCTACAGCATTGAGTTTTGGTTTTGGTAAACAATAAAAAGAGCATCCACATGGGATGCTCTTTTTGCATATCGAATTTACCTGATACAGGGAAATTATAACTGAGGACCAGCAGAAACCAATGCCTTACCAGCTGCATTTCCTTCATACTTGGAGAAGTTCTTGATGAATCTTGCTGCAAGATCCTTAGCCTTTGTCTCCCACTCAGAAGCATCAGCATAAGTATCACGAGGATCAAGAATTCCTGTATCTACACCGTTTAATTCGGTTGGTACTTCGAAATCGAAGTAAGGAATCTTCTTAGTAGGAACGTTGTTGATATCTCCGTTTAAGATTGCATCGATGATTCCACGGGTATCTTTGATAGAGATACGCTTTCCGGATCCGTTCCATCCAGTATTTACGAGGTAAGCCTTAGCGCCGCTCTTTTGCATCTTCTTAACGAGTTCCTCAGCATACTTTGTAGGATGTAACTCAAGGAATGCCTGTCCGAAGCAAGCAGAGAATGTAGGTGTAGGCTCAGTAATTCCACGCTCTGTACCAGCAAGCTTTGCAGTAAATCCGGAAAGGAAGTAGTACTGTGTCTGCTCTGGAGTCAGAATAGATACTGGAGGAAGTACTCCGAAAGCATCTGCTGACAGGAAGATTACGTTCTTTGCTGCTGGAGCAGAAGAGATTGGACGTACGATATTCTTGATATGATCGATTGGGTAAGAAACACGAGTGTTCTCGGTAACGCTCTTGTCTGCGAAATCGATCTTGCCGTTTGCATCTACAGTTACGTTCTCAAGAAGAGCATCTCTTCTGATTGCGTTGTAGATATCTGGCTCAGAATCCTTATCCAGGTTGATAACCTTAGCATAGCATCCACCTTCGAAGTTGAAAACGCCGTTGTCATCCCAGCCGTGCTCATCATCACCGATCAGGAGACGCTTAGGATCTGTAGAAAGTGTAGTCTTTCCTGTTCCAGACAGACCGAAGAAGATTGCTGTATTCTTGCCATCTAAATCTGTGTTTGCGGAGCAGTGCATAGAAGCCATACCCTTGAGTGGAAGGAAGTAGTTCATCATAGAGAACATACCTTTCTTCATTTCTCCGCCGTACCATGTATTGATGATAACCTGCTCTTTGCTTGTGATGTTGAAAGCTACACATGTCTCAGAGTTTAATCCTAACTCTTTGTAGTTTGCAACTTTAGCCTTAGAAGCATTGTATACTACGAAATCAGGCTCGAAATTCTCAAGTTCTTCAGCGGAAGGCTTGATGAACATGTTTGTTACGAAATGTGCCTGCCAAGCTACCTCTACGATGAAACGGATAGCCATACGGGTGTCTTTGTTTGCACCACAGAATGCATCTACAACGAAAAGTCTCTTGTTGCAGAGCTCTTTCTTTGCAATATCCTTAACAACTGCCCATGTGTCTTCTGTCATTGGGTGGTTGTCGTTCTTGTACTCATCAGATGTCCACCATACAGTGTCCTTTGAGTTCTTGTCCATAACGATATATTTGTCTTTTGGAGAACGTCCGGTGTAGATACCAGTCATTACGTTAACTGCACCAAGCTCTGTCTCCTGACCAACTTCATATCCTTCAAGGCCAGCTTTTGTCTCTTCTTCGAATAATTTCTCATAAGAAGGGTTGTGAACGATTTCTGTGGTACCGGTGATACCATACTTGCTTAAATTGATTTCTGCCATCTTGATTTAAACCTCTTTCTTTATAGTATAGTAAGAAAAAATTCCTTTTTCCCTAATTTAGTATTATACATAATTACCCAATAAAATCAATAAAATTTGTATGAATTTTTCCCGATTTTGTAATTTTGTGGGGGCAATGGAAAGGCGGTTCCGTGGCGTTGGATGATTGCATGCAAATTACTGGTAAAATAGAGAAAACACGTAAAAACACAAACAATTTAAATATAAACAGAAAATAAAGAGAAAAATTTAAAAATATAGAACAAAATAGTTGACAATATAAAGCAACTATGATAATATACAGTCAACAAAACAAACAAGACCTAATTACACAAGACTTCCAATCGGACCAAGCGGTTGGAAAGCCAATTGGAAATAGAAAGAAGCTTGGAGTAAGCAGGAATTGAATGAGAAAAGGAGGTACAGTCCAATGGGACGATGATCAAAACAAAAACTTCATGGTAAGCGTGGTAGTGTCTGAAAATTTCAGCGGGAAAAGCCTTTTGGAATAGAAAATAATAATTGAGGGTATTTAGGATAAGATACCAAGAGTGAGAAAGGCAATGGATATGTACAGACATTTTACTGATGAAGATGCTGCGGAAAGATACCACAGAAGGTAATTTGAGGGTAAGATGTGCGGAAGAAGTTCATTTTATAAAAAGCGAGAGAGCAGACTTCAGATTATTATTCAATATAGAGATTACATATCACTAATTTTCTAAACAGATGGAAGTATCTGTGAGCTGAAGAAAATAAATTACAAAAGAAAGGAACAAAAAATTGAATAACGAAACCGAGTAGAACGGTCACTGTATTTTTAGATTTGAAAGTATGGTGGCCGTTTCTTATTGTTGTGATATATAATGAAAGTAAAATGTATGGGAGAAATGATATGGAATATATAGCACATAAAGATGGGGATAGAATTCAGACGGTTTTGGAACATTTAACCGGAACGGCTCAATTGGCTGGAGCATTTGCAGATGCATTTGGAAAACAGGAATGGGGGTATTGCTGTGGAATGCTCCATGACATAGGAAAATATTCCGAAGAATTCCAAAAGAAAATAAAATATGATACGAATGAACAGGTAGATCATTCTACAGCAGGAACGAAATTGTGTATGGAAAAAGGTGGGTATTATTCTTTACTGGCATATTGTATTGCCGGACATCATGCCGGACTTCCGGATTATGGAAATACAGAAATTCCATCCAGTTTATGCGGCAGATTAAAGAAAAAAATATGTGATTATCAGGCATATCAATATGAAGTAAAGATTCCGAAGATAGAGACGGACCCATTTGTAAGAAAACCAAATAAAAATTTTGATTTTTCACTCAGTGTTTTTATGCGGATGATTTATTCCTGCCTTGTGGATGCGGATTTTTTAGATACAGAAAAATTCATGAAAAATGGTCAGACAGGGAGAAATTCCGGACAGAATATGGAAATATTGTTGGAAAAACTGGAAAATCATGTGCAGCCCTGGCTTGAAAATCAGGACCTAAATTCGATCAATGGAAGAAGAACAGAAATTTTAAAAGCATGTATGGAAGCTGGAAAAGAAGAAAGAGGTCTGTTTCATCTGACGGTTCCTACCGGTGGTGGAAAGACGATTGCATCGTTAGCATTTGCGTTAAGACATGCAGTTTTTCATCATATGGATCACATTATTTATGTCATTCCATACACCAGTATTATTGAACAGAATGCTGAGGTGTTTCGGAACATCCTGGGGGAAGAAAATGTGTTGGAACATCACTGTAATGTTGATTATGACAGCTCGGAAGATCTAAAACCCATGCAGCTTGCCAGTGAGAATTGGGATAAACCGGTGATCGTGACAACCAGCGTTCAGTTTTTTGAATCGCTTTTTGCTAATACATCGTCCAAGTGCAGAAAGCTTCATAATATTGCAAATTCGGTTGTGATTTTTGATGAGGCACAAATGCTCCCTGTAGATTATTTAAAACCGTGTATTGCAATGATGGAAACACTTATGGAGGATTATCGGTCAAGTATGGTATTGTGTACGGCTACACAACCGGCGCTGGATAAAATATTTATCGGAGAGCGTACATTTGTAGAATTGTGTCCGAATGTGAAGGAACAGTTTGAATTTTTCAGAAGGGTAACGTATCAAAATCTCGGATATGTTCCTATTGATCAGTTAGCGGGCCAACTGCAGAAAGAAAAACAGGCATTGTGTATCGTAAATACAAAAAAATGTGCACAGGAACTTTATCGCAAATTAAAGGGAGAGGGAGTTTATCATCTGTCAACAAGTATGTATCAAAAACACCGAAAGCGGATTCTGGCACAGATCAGGGAAAGATTAAAGCAGAAGAAAAAGTGTATCTTAATTTCTACTAGCTTGGTGGAAGCCGGGGTAGATCTGGATTTTTGCCATGTGTATCGACAGATTGCAGGTGTGGATTCTATCATACAGGCGGCAGGACGCTGCAACCGGGAGGGGCAGGAAAAAGCAGAGGACAGTATCGTTTTTGTGTTTGATGTAACAGACAGCAAAATAGCTCCAAGTCAAAGGCTGCCGGTGGATATTGCAAAAGCAATTTTGCAGGAAACAGATGATATTTCTGATCTGGACAGCATAACAGAGTATTTTAAACGGTTATACCGTTTTCGGGAGCAAAGTCTGGATAAAAAGAATATTATGGGAAAATTTCAAGAACATAAATATAATTTTGAAACTGCAGCAAAAAAATTTCGTCTGATTGAAGAAGATACAAGAACCATTTTGGTGCCGGTGGAGCAGGAGGCAGAAGAACTGCTGGCGGAATTGAAACATCAGGGATTTTCAAAGGAACGGATGCGAAAGGCATCACAATATTGTATTCAGGTATATGATAACCTTTTTAAAATTTTGTGGGATGCCGGGATGATACAGGAGATTTCTTCGGATGCTACAGAGTTTTATGAGCTTGTGAAGCTGGATCAGTATACGGAGGATATGGGATTAGATTTGTCTGTGGATTCGGGAATGGATTTGTATTTGTAAAGAGGAGTGGCGATGTAAAGAAGATTACATCGCCACTCGTTTGCGTTACTAAAAAGACTATTATTTCAATCCACAGGTGGAACCTGACAATAGTAAGTATAAACAATTTTATTTTTATATTCAAGAATAAATTTAAAGTTCAATAGTAATTTAAGTAAAAGTCAAAAAGAATTGATTAATGATAGATAAAGTAGTATGATAAATAAAAGATAGAATGTTGTAAAATGATGACAATAGAAAGAGGAAAGAATGATCTTATATCACGGCAGTAAAGAAGTTGTAAAATATCCGGAAATTCGAAAGGCACGTTTTCATAAAGATTTTTATTTCGGATTTTATTGCACACAGTTTCCGGAACAGGCGAGGCGATGGGCAGGCAGGTATGGAACGAAAGGGTATCTGAATCAATACGAGTATACACCAAATGAAAAGTTAAAATATTTGCGTTTTGATGAGATGACGGAAGAATGGCTGGATTTTATCGTGCAGTGCAGAAAGGGCATTGCACATACTTATGATATTGTGGAAGGTCCGATGGCAGATGATACGATTTATAATTATATCCAGAATTTCATTGACGGAAAAATATCCAGAGCCGCATTCTGGGAATTGGCGAAATTTAACCATCCTACCCATCAGATCAGCTTTCATACGATTTCGGCGCTGGATACGTTAGAATATATAGGAAGTGAGGCTGTGTATGGGAACAAAAAATAATAATGATTTATTTTATACATGTAGTCTGATTGAATATATTGGAAGACAGATGAAACGAACAAGAAAAGAAGTCGTGGATTGTCTTACAAAAGAACGCATTCAGCGGATTTACGAATTCGCGGATGTTTTTCACTGTGAGCCGATCGAAAAAGTGGCGGATGAGTTTATACAGGAATGTCACATGAACTCTGGAACTTTTGATAATGTGCAGGCATGCCGGTATAAAATACCGGATTATTGGGATATCGGGGAAGTTTATGAACGGTTGATAGAAGACTGTTATGATGATCATAAAATTGTAGATGGAATCTGGAAAGTATATCATTCGTGGATAGATGCACAGATCTCCAATTATAATTCTGATTTTTACTATCAGCCGAGAGACTATATTGCAGCGTGCTATGAGGAAGGAGTGGTACTTTAAATGGGAGTAGGAGTAAAGGTACAGGTATGGGGGGAATATGCATTATTTTCCAGACCGGAGATGAAAGTGGAACGGTGTTCCTATGATGTCATGACACCATCAGCGGCAAGGGGGATTTTGGAAGCAATCTATTGGCATCCGGGGCTGCGTTGGGTGATTGACAAAATATATGTAAAAAATCCAATCCGCTTTACAAGCGTCCGGAGAAATGAAGTAAAAAGCAAAGTTTCCGCCAGCAATGTGTTACAGGCATATAATGGAGCAGACAAGCCTCTTTATATCAGCACAAAAGAGGACATTGTCCAGCGGGCTTCATTGATTTTAAGGGATGTATCATATGTGATAGAAGCACATTTTGAAATGACGGATCAGGCAAATGAGACAGATAATCCGGGAAAGTTTAAAGATATCATGATGCGGAGACTAAAACGTGGGGAATGTTATCATATGCCATATTTTGGCTGCCGGGAATTTCCAGCACATTTTTGTCTCTGTGAGGAGGAAGTGATCCATACCATTTATGATGAGATTCCGGAAAAAGACCTGGGGTTTATGTTGTATGATATGGATTATAGTAACAAGGAAGATATTCAGCCGATGTTTTTTCGGGCGGTTATGAAACGTGGTGTCATCGATTTGCGGGATTGTGAGGTGATACGATGATTTTGCAGGCATTGGTAAAGGAATATGAAAATCTTGCACAAAAGGGTCTGGTTTCCAAGCCGGGATGGAGTCAGGCAAAAGTTTCTTATGCCATTGATCTGAATGCAGATGGAAGTATAAAAGTCATTTATTCTTTGCAGACAGAAGACCAGCGAGGGAAAAAAATAGTTATGGTTCCAGCGCTGTTATATGTGCCGGAAATGGTTACACGATCTTCCGGGGTTGCAGCAAATTTTCTGTGTGATAATGCCAAATATATGCTTGGAATTGATACAGATGGAACAAATGATCGTGTGAAAGACTGTTTTCAGGCGGCAAAGGAAAAACATATCGCACTATTAAAAGATGTAGATAATCCTATGGCAAAAGCAATCTGTTCTTTTTTTGAAACGTGGAATCCGGAAAATGCAAAAGACAATGGCTGCGTTCAGGACAAATGGGAGGAACTAAATGAGGGTGGAAATCTTATCTTTTGCATGGGAATGGATTATGCACAGGATGATTCAGATATAAAAGCAGCTTGGGAAAATTCGATTGAAGCAAACGGGGAAGAACAAACGGGAATATGCCTTGTAACAGGGGAAAGAACGGAGATTGCAAGAATCCACCGGGGAATCAAAGGGGTTCCTGGGGCGCAGTCCAGCGGGGCGGCGCTTGTTTCGTTTAATGCCCCGGCGTTTGAATCCTATGGAAAGGAGCAAAGCTACAATGCACCGGTGGGAAAATATGCAGAGTTTGCGTATACGACAGCATTGAATTATCTTTTAAGCAAAAGGGAAAACACATTTTCATTGGGAGATTCCATGATTGTATTCTGGGCAGAAACCGGAGAAAAAAAGTGTGAGGATCTTTTTTGTATTTCGATCAACCCGCAAGAAGATAATCAGGAACAGTTACAGAAAGTTTTTGATAATTTAAAAGCAATGCGTCCGATCGATCTGGACGATATAACGATTGATCTGACACAGCAGTTTTATATATTATGTCTGGCGCCAAATGCAGCGAGACTATCGGTTCGGTTTTTCTATCAGAATTCATTTGGAACCATTTTAAAAAATATAGAAGCACATTATAAACGCATGGATGTTGTAAGGCCTTCCTGGGCAAACGATAGAAAATTTCTTGGAATCTATCGTATGCTGCAGGAAACCGTGAATATGAAACCCAAAGAGAAAAAACCGGTTGCGAATATGGCGGCTTCTGTATTACAGGCGGTTTTGTCGGGGAATCGGTATCCAGCAAGTTTATATACAGATACCCTGATTCGCATTCGTTCGGAACAGGGAAATGTTACTTATGGAAGGGCAGCAATTATCAAAGCTTTTTTGATAAAAAATTATCAATGGAAAGAAGGAGAAGAATGTATGGGATTAAATGAATCAAGTAATGAGACTCCATATATATTGGGAAGATTATTTTCAGTATTGGAGTCTATTCAAAAGGATGCAAATCCGGGAGTTAATACAACGATAAGAGATCGCTATTTTAATTCCGCATGTGCAACACCTGCGTCAGTATTTCCAGTTTTAATCAAATTAAAAAACAGCCACATTAAAAAATTGGAACGTGAAATTGGGGGTGGATCAAAAATTTATTACGAAAAACTGTTGACAGAACTCATGGAAAAAATTAACGCTTTTCCACAACGATTGAGTTTGGAAGAACAGGGAAAATTTATGTTGGGATATTATCATCAGACACAGAAAAAGTATGAAAAAAGGGAGGACAAGTAAATGGGAGAAGCAATTAAAAACAGATATGAATTTGTTGTATTATTTGATGTGGAAAACGGAAATCCAAATGGAGATCCGGATGCGGGAAATATGCCACGCATTGATCCGGAGAGCGGATTAGGTCTGGTAACAGATGTATGTTTAAAACGTAAGATTCGTAATTATATCGAGATGGTGAAAGAAGACGAAGCTGGATACAAGATTTATATTAAGGAAAATGTGCCATTAAACAGAAGTGACCGGGAGGCCTGTGAGAGTATTGGCATAACAGGGGATAAAGATGTAACAAACGAGTTGAAAAAATTAAAAAAGACAGATCCTAATGCAGTAGTTAAATTAAAGGATTATATGTGTGAAAATTTTTATGATATTCGAACGTTTGGCGCAGTAATGACGACTTTTGGAAAAGCAACTTTAAATTGTGGACAGGTGCGGGGACCGGTGCAGCTTGGGTTTGCCAGAAGTATTGATCCAATTATTAGTCAGGAAGTAACCATTACAAGAGTTGCAATTACAACCGAAAAAGATGCAGAAAATAAAAGCACAGAAATGGGAAGAAAGAGTATTGTTCCATATGGACTGTACCGCGTGGAAGGATACGTTTCGGCGAATTTGGCAAGAAAGGTAACCGGATTTTCAGAGGAGGATCTGGATTTATTATGGGATGCAATTATCAATATGTTTGAAAATGATCATTCTGCGGCAAGGGGAAAAATGGCAGTCCGGGAATTGATTGTGTTTAAGCACAGTAAGGAATTGGGAGATTGTCCGGCATATAAATTATTTGACGCAGTGGAAGTTAAGAAAAATGAAACTGTGGAATATCCGAGAAAGTATCAGGATTATAAAGTTACCATTCATGAAGAAGAAATACCAGATTCGGTAGAAGTGAAAAGGATGATTTAATGGAATACGCGCAGGATGATTATTTGATGATCTCCGGAATCCAGCATTTTAAATTTTGCAGAAGACAGTGGGCATTGATCCATATTGAGCAGCAGTGGGAAGAAAATGTCCATACGGTTGTTGGAGAACTGATGCATAAAAAAGCACATGATCCATATCTTACAGAAAAAAGAAAGGACATCCTTATTGTCCGGGCACTTCCGGTATCTTCAAAAAGTATGGGAGTAAGCGGAGAATGCGATATCGTTGAATTTCATAAATGCGAAGATGGAATAACATTATTTGGTCATAGGGGATTGTATTCAGTATATCCAATTGAATATAAAAAAGGAAAACCAAAGGAATCAGATGAAGACAAGCTGCAGCTTGCTGCACAGGCAATGTGCCTGGAAGAAATGTTTTCGACAGAGATTACGGAGGGAGCAATCTTTTATGGGGAAACGAGAAGGCGGGAGCCGGTGGAATTTACGGAAGAACTTCGCTGTGAAGTAAGAAAAATATTCGAGGAAATGCATGAATATTATAAGAAAAATTATACGCCGAAAGTAAAGCCGACAAAAGCATGTTCGTCTTGTTCGCTAAAAGAAATCTGTATGCCAAAGCTGGAAAAGGCAGGTTCTGTTAAATCGTATGTTCAAAAGGTTCTGGAGGATGCAGAATGAGAAAATTATTAAACACATTATATGTAACTTCCGAGAATAGCTATCTGGGATTGGATGGAGAAAACGTTGTTGTTTACGATGACAAAAAAGAAATCGGACGTGTCCCGCTTCACAATCTGGAAGGAATTGTTTCGTTTGGATATCGTGGAACAAGTTCGGCACTTATGGGAGCTTGTGCAGACAAAAATATTTCCCTTTGTTATTTGACACCTCAGGGAAAGTTTCTGGCAAGGATTACCGGAAAAATAAAAGGAAATGTCATATTAAGGGAACAACAGTTTTTAAGTTGTAAGGATGAAACCATCCGTTTGAGAATCGCAAAAATTGTATTTTAGGAAAAGTATATAATGCAAGATGGGTGTTGGAACGTGCAGTTCGGGATCATTCCATGCAGATTGATGCAGAAGCTGTAAAAACGGCATCCTTGCAATTAAAATCTTTTCTGGATTATATCCAGAATGCAAAATCGATCGATCAGCTCCGGGGATATGAAGGAGAAGCTGCAAGCATTTATTTTGGAGTATTTGATGAGTTAATTTTGCAACAGAAAAAAGATTTTATATTTCAGGGAAGAAATAAAAGACCACCGTTAGATAATGTCAACGCAATGTTATCCTTTGTCTATACATTACTGACCAATCAGATTACATCAGCATTGGAGACGGTTGGCCTTGATCCGTATGTTGGATATATGCACACGGATCGACCGGGAAGGGCTTCTCTTTCTTTGGATTTGATAGAAGAATTGCGTGCAGTTATGGCAGACCGGTTTGTCTTATCTTTGATCAATAAGAAAATTGTGAATGGAAAAGACTTTACAAGAAAAGAAAATGGTGCGGTTTTGATGGATACAGAGTCACGGAAAAAGTTGTTGTCGGAATGGCAGAACAAGAAAAAAGAAATGATTACCCATCCTTACCTCAAAGAAAAAATGGAATGGGGAATGGTTCCCTATGTTCAGGCTATGTTACTTGCGCGGTTCCTAAGAGGTGATCTAGATGGATATCCGGTATTTTTATGGAAATGAGGAATCCAAATGCTTGTTTTAATTACTTATGATGTAAATACGGAGACGGCTGCAGGAAAAGGCCGCTTGCGAAAAGTGGCAAAACAGTGTGTAAATTATGGAAGACGCGTTCAGAATTCGGTGTTTGAATGTATTCTGGATAATGCACAATGTGTGCTGTTAAAGTCGATATTAACGGATATTATTGATGAAAGTGTGGATAGTTTGCGATTTTACTATCTGGGAAATAATTATCACACAAAAATTGAACACATAGGTGTTGATCGGGGAATTGCTGCGGATCAGACGCTTATATTGTAAGGACTATGGTGCGAACGGAAAGTACACATAAAATACTGGAGGGATTCGCACTTGAAATATTAAATAAAAGGCATTGAAATGACATTTCTATGAATAGATAGAGATGGTTATTTTATGTTATTGCTGACAAAATATACAGTATTATACAAAGAAAATGAAATTTGTTGTATAATATTGCTGTCGCTCCCTTCGCGGGAGCGTGGATTGAAATCGAAACTTGCCACAGCAATGCGACAGCTTATGTCGTCGCTCCCTTCGCGGGAGCGTGGATTGAAATAATAAACTGCCGTTTAAATCACTTAACTGTTTCGCGTCGCTCCCTTCGCGGGAGCGTGGATTGAAATAACAAGTTGCCCTTTAACCCATCTGTCGGAGTCAGTCGCTCCCTTCGCGGGAGCGTGGATTGAAATCAAAAAACGTGTAACAAACGTGCAATTATCTGCGGTCGCTCCCTTCGCGGGAGCGTGGATTGAAATTGTATCATGGCAGTGTTAAGCGCAATAAACTCTTGTCGCTCCCTTCGCGGGAGCGTGGATTGAAATAAACTACTATTTATCATATACACCACCTACAAAGTCGCTCCCTTCGCGGGAGCGTGGATTGAAATGAATTTAATGATGTTTCTTTTGTTTGGTTTTCCGTCGCTCCCTTCGCGGGAGCGTGGATTGAAATTGCTATGAAAGAACTGAAGGACCTTGTAAATACTGTCGCTCCCTTCGCGGGAGCGTGGATTGAAATATATCCTTTCGAGGAGGTGGCATGCATGAGTGATTGTCGCTCCCTTCGCGGGAGCGTGGATTGAAATGTTAGCGAGATAATTGCTTACAAGAATTACTGCTAGTCGCTCCCTTCGCGGGAGCGTGGATTGAAATAAAATACAGATTTGGAAAAAATGTTGATCAACCCTGTCGCTCCCTTCGCGGGAGCGTGGATTGAAATAGAAGTAATGTCCCTACATACATTGCCGTATTCATGTCGCTCCCTTCGCGGGAGCGTGGATTGAAATTCCGTTTACAACGTATGAGCCTTTACAGATGTAATGTCGCTCCCTTCGCGGGAGCGTGGATTGAAATATAGCAACCATTGCATTGGCACCCAGTGCAATTCAGTCGCTCCCTTCGCGGGAGCGTGGATTGAAATTTATAAAAAATACATTTGGTATAAAATTTGACAGGTCGCTCCCTTCGCGGGAGCGTGGATTGAAATGGTTTGTTTATGCTGCTAAAATCACAGGAGAAGTTGTCGCTCCCTTCGCGGGAGCGTGGATTGAAATCCAGTTTATCAGCTATGCCACCTCCACCACCGCCTCGTCGCTCCCTTCGCGGGAGCGTGGATTGAAATAAAAGATATCCAACCTTTAACACTTACTAAAAACCGTCGCTCCCTTCGCGGGAGCGTGGATTGAAATGTCTGTAAATCCTACAGCCTCGAATCCCGGTGCTTGTCGCTCCCTTCGTGGGAGCGTGGATTGAAATTCCGGACTGCTGCGCCTGGTTTCCTGTGCTCTTTGTCGCTCCCTTCGCGGGAGCGTGGATTGAAATTTCTGTCACGATCCACATCATCACAGACGTAGTACGTCGCTCCCTTCGCGGGAGCGTGGATTGAAATTGTGAATCTTTTTGCGAATCCTTTTGTGAATCCTGTCGCTCCCTTCGTGGGAGCGTGGATTGAAATTTGTCTTTATTGTCGTCACCGTCGTCGGGATCAGTCGCTCCCTTCGTGGGAGCATGGTTGCAAATGCCGTCCAAAATCAGACTGGCATTATGCCGAAAGCCAGATAGTTCCTTTTTTTCTCAAAATCAGCCAGTTTCCGGGATTTTCCGTAAAGTTATTCACATCATGATGATGTCATGCTCAACTATCCCCGGACAACGCACCCCATGATTTCACATCTGTGGATATCTTCCGTCAACAGCCTGCTGCGGCTGTAGAAAAATTTTTCAAAATCTACATATTGCACAAATCAGTAATCCCTGTCTTTCGCAGGCTGTATCGCTTTCGGCTGGTCAATGGAAAGTCCTTCCATCAGCCAGCGGAATTCCTGCCTTGTCAGAGGTCTGACTTCTGAAGCATTGCGTGGCCATTGGAATTTTCCATTGTCCAGGCGCTTCTGCAGGAGTACAAATCCATCCCGGTCAAAATAAAGGGCTTTCATCGTATTCTTTTTGCGTCCACAGAACAGAAAGATCGCATTGGAGAACGGATCCATCTGGAAATTGTCACGGATGACTGCCATGAGTCCGTCAAAGGATTTTCTCATATCAGTCCTTCCTGTAACCAGATAGATTTTCTGTACTCTGGACAGATCACCGATCAAAGTTTCCGCAGGGCAGATATCGTATGATAGATCAAATCCCTGCCTGCATGATTATTGATTGCAACTTTACAGTCGTTTATGATAACTGTCAGTGCTTCGTCTTCTGATGTTGCATCTGTTGACAGCAGTCTGACTGGATTCGATATCGGTATATGCGATTCTTCTGTAATGGAAAGTGGTACGATTTCATGTGTGGCATCTACGATTAGCCTGTCTGTCTCCGGAATCATACATGATTTCTTTCTCAGCCTTGTGACAGTATTATAAAACGTATTGATAGAGATATCATTCTGCTCACACCAGACACGGTCAGAAAATCCACTGCTGCGACATTGCTGAATCAATGACAGCCATTCTTCGTCTGTTCTTCTCTTATTACGCATAAGCTGCTCCTCCTGTTAGCTAAAGTAGTTAAACACCGTAAACGGCTACCTTTGCTTAAGAAAAGAAGAGTGATACGTCTGCATCCAGATCTGAAAATAGATAAAGTAGTCGTTTACTGTTTATTGACTGTATTATCCCAAATCTTCAATTAAATTTGGAACGGTATGTTATTCATCGCTTACGATACAAGCAAGTTTTGTGCTTAACTGCTACATCATAATATGATAAAATATTAAATTTTATTTTAAATGGTGGTGCTTTTGCCGGACATGTTATGAGAAAAAAGGGACAGCCCACTGCAAAGTTGATATGAAAAAACATATTTTTACAAGATATGTGGATGGAAAAGAAGTGCCAGCCCTGTTGATTTTTTATACAAACAATAAAATACAAAAGTTATGGATGCTATTCTTATTTTTAATTACCAACAATTTAATAAAATTTCCGTAGATTTAAAGTTCCGAAAAAATCACCAGAGTATATTTTTTAAGAAAATATGGATTTTGGAAAGACAGAGAATGCATATCGGGATATTCCTATGAGCGAGGATGTGTACCGCCTGTTTCAAATGCAGCGAGAATATCAGAAGAATATGAGAATCAGAAACGACATCAAGATTGAACAATATGACAACGCAGGAAATGTTGTGGCAAAGTATAGTAAATTTATTTTTACAACAAAATTAGGAAAGTCTTTTACCCATGAAGGTCTGGTGTGTTCCCTAACACGCATTATAAAAAAATATAACGCAAGGGAAATGGAAGAAGCAAGCAGGGAAGGAAGAGAACCCAGCCTTTTGCCGGAGAAGATCACACCACATATGTTCCGGCATACATTTTGCACAAGGCTGGTTGAAAATAAAGTTTCGTATGAGAGCATGAAAGCGTTGATGGGACACAGCAGCATCAAAACCAGTATTGATATTTATTGCAGTATTGCAAAATCACTGACCTTGCAGAAACAGACGAAACAAGACGTAGAGGGATTGACCAATATATTTTAGAAAGAGGGCTGGCGGTTTATGCCAGCCGGTTTCTTTACTTTTAAGAGATGCTGATGTATAGTTAGAGTAGCTTTTGGGAGAATTTTTGACACAAAGCTATGGGAAAATGGATTTCTTTTTTAGAATTTTGACACAACATTTGACACCGATTTTATGAAAACAGGGTACATTTATAAGGGGATATGCCTAACATGTTTTATGGGAAAGTCGTTGAAAAATAAGGAATGGTACGTGGATGGCAAGGCTCCCTTGAACCTTGGCTATGATGCCATACGTTTGCGAGTAGACCTAGTAATACCAAGGGTTTCAGCGTTTGGAGACATAGCGTTGACACAAGTTTGACACAACATTTGACCAACGATTCAGAAGATGGATCGTTGGTCTTTTTTTATTTGTATAGGTAGTGAAGAATCCGGCACTTTGCCTATTGAACCCCAGACCCCGAGCGTTATAATCTCCCTGCTAATTAAGATATGGAGGTTAGGACGCTATGAGATATGAGGAATACTTGGAAAAGTTGAAAAATGCAGTGGAAAAGAAATTAGGTTGCCCGATAGAGATAAAAGAGATTAAAAAGAATAATGGATATACTTATCGGGGTCTGGTGGTACATGATGGGGCTTCAATAAAACCAGTGATTGCGGTACAGGGAAGGCGTGGATGACATGTTGATATTGACAAATATCTTTAGAATAAATGGTGCAGGTGTGATCTGTTATGATGGACTTCTCAAAATTATTGCAGACATGGCAGGTGGAAATCATATCATTATACCGTGTAGTATACATGAAACAATTGTCATGTCAGAAAAGACATGGCTGGATGAACAGGTGCTACAGGAAATGGTTTATAGTGTCAATCGGGAAGAAGTTCCAGCAGATGAAATTCTGTCGGATCATCCGTTTCGGTATGAGAGAGAAATGAACAGGCTTTGTATGATTTGAAACTGCATGGAAGGGTGTACAGACTGCACCCTTCCTTATTTTTCGTACATGATCTTGTAAGCGCATACACAAAAACGGACAGTATGAAATTGGCTGTGCACATGCAACAGTATCACTAAAATAAAGAGTATATCTCTGTTTATTAACACCACAGTAATTCTAAAGAATCAGCGTTATGATTGGTTCAGTAAAGAACAGGAGGACGGAGTGATGTTAAAGAATATGCAGGAAGAGAATGAAGGAACTGATGAAGGCGCAGTGGGAGGCAGCACGAAAAAAGGCACAGATGCAGGAAAGTGTTGCAAATGTGTATGATACGAATATCCGTACATTCAGTAAGAGTATAACAGGAGGGAAAACATGGCAGTAAAAGTTGGAAACAGTTGGGTGTCGGAAGCAGCACTGAGTTATGCAAAAGTGAAAGCGGACAGTGGAGAATCCGCGACATTAAATGGACTCTTGGATCGCTACCCGGGCGTGAACTTCTCGACAAACACGCAGGCTTTTTCGCAGAAAGGTACGAATAACATTCAGATCACACCGATTATTTTGGCACAGATGCAGAATAATCCGGACAAGCGGATCGAGTATGAGGCTTTGATCTATGATTGCGCAAAATTGATCTCAAGCGGCGCCATGGACTGGGCGCCTGCCGGTTCCCATGTGAAAGCGGCAGGAACGATCATCAATGCGGATGGCAGTGTGAGCGGCTGGGCGATCACGGAAGACGATAACGGGGATGAGTCGCGCGAAAAAACGAAGCTGGACAAGGACAAGAGAGATACGTGGGAGAAAAAGATCTTAGAGATGCATAAGCAAAAACGCATCAAAGAGAAGAAAGAAGCCCAGAAGCGTCTCGAAAAGAAAAGTATTGACTTGGACCCTACTTTAAGTTGTAATATAAACGTAACAGCTTAAAGCAGGGAGGCAATATGAAACAGACCGTAATTTTAAAGAATAAGTTATTTTTGTATCTGACGGAGTTTTTTTCGGGAATGTCCGTTATGGCGGTAGAGTTGGGAGCGAGCCGTCTGTTGGCACCGTATTTCAGTTCGTCGCAGATCGTCTGGACGATCATTATCGGAACCATCATGATCGCGATGGCGCTCGGCAATATTTACGGAGGAAGAAGTGCGGACAAGTCGCCGAATCCGGACCGCCTGTACACGAGAATCCTGATCGCTGCGATCTGGATCGCTCTGATCCCGGTGGCGGGCAAATATATCGTGCTCGGAATCTCGGCACTTTTGATTTTTACGGTGAGTAATAATTTTTTGATCATTGCAGCGTTTGCAGCATGTATGGTCATCTTTGTATTTCCTCTTTTCTTACTGGGAACCGTGACACCGTCGCTTGTAAAATATGCGGTGGACAGTCTGGATGATAACGGTAAGACAGTCGGTACACTCGGGGCATTCAACACGATCGGAAGTATCATCGGTACGTTTGTGCCAACCTTCGTGACGATTCCGGCGGTCGGAACGTCTATCACGTTTCTGATCTTCTCGGGAATTCTACTGGTTCTGGCAATCGTGTATTTTGTCAATGTCTGCGCAGGCAAAAAGAAAGTGATCGTATCGGTGGTAATCTTTGCACTGTGCTGCGGTCTTGGTTACTCGGATTCGTTTGCATTCTGGGAGAAGGATCTCACCTATGAGGGTGAATCGGTCTACAATTATCTGCAGGTATCGGAAGATGACACGTCGGTAAGACTGTCGACCAACGTGCTTTTTGGTGTGCAGTCGGTCTATATGAAGCAGGACAGGCTGACAGGCATGTATTATGATTACGCGATGGCGGCACCGCTCATGCTGGCGGATAAGAAGCCATCGGATATGGATGTGTTGATCCTTGGAATGGGAACGGGAACGTATGCGACACAGTGCCGGAAGTATCTCGGGGATATGAACGTGGAAGGTGTGGAGATCGATGAGAAGATCACGCAGCTTTCGCGCAAGTATTTCTCACTCTCCGAGGATGTGCCGGTCACGACCTATGACGGCAGAGCTTATCTGAATGCGATGGATAAGAAATACGATGTGATCATGGTGGATGCCTATCAGGATATCACGATTCCTTTCCAGATGTCATCCGTTGAATTTTTTACACTGGTTAAGGATCATCTGAACGAGGACGGCGTGATGGTCGTAAATATGAACATGCGCGGCAGCGGAGATGGCAACATCAATCAGTATCTCTCCGATACGATCGGTCAGGTGTTTGACGCGGAGTATACGGTTGATGTGGCGAATACGACGAACCGCGAGCTTTTTGCATCGAACAATCCGTCGATCATGGAGAATCTGCAGGCAAATACAAAGCAGATCACAAATGCTGATTTAAGAAACATGATGGAGACGGTATACGCGGATAGCACTCCATATGGAAAAGGCGATTATATTTTGACGGATGATAAAGCTCCGGTGGAACTTCTCGGCATGCAGGTGATCGATCAGCTGATCGAGGAGGAAGTTGCCTATTATAAGGGAATCTACGAGCGTGACGGAATCCAGGGAGTGTTAAATTCATTGTAGGAGGAAACGGACATGATGTATAATCCGCAGTTGGATACGTTTTTGTGCGTTGTTGAGGCGGGAAGTTTCAGCAAGGCAGCGGAACAGTTGTATATATCGGCTCCGGCGGTCATCAAACAGATCAATTCGCTTGAGGCAAGTCTTGGTATGAAGCTTTTTGACAGGACGCACAGAGGGCTTGTGGTAACGGAAGCCGGACAGTCGATCTACAATGACGCAAAATATATCATCGGGTATTGCAAGGAGTCGGTGCAGCGGGCGAAAGAGGCAATGCAGGTATCGGACGATGTGATACGCGTCGGAATCTCGCCGATGACGCCGCCACAGGTATTTGTGGATCTGTGGCCACAGATCCAGAATCTATATCCAGATATAAAGTTTAAGCTGATCACATTTGAAAATACCTTGGAGAATGCAAGAGAGATATTGGCAAATCTGGGGCAGAATATCGATGTTGTAGCCGGAATATTTGATGAAACAATGTTAAAACTCAGAGGATGCGACGGCACTGAGATCTCAAGAGAACCGTTTTGTGTAGCGGTATCGATTCATCATAGGCTGGCGGAAAAGAAAAAGATTACATTGGATGATCTGGCGGGAGAAAATTTCATGCTCATGCAAAGAGGCTGGAGTTATTACGGAGATCGGTTAAGAGATGATATGATCAGGAATCATCCGGAAATCAACATCGTAGATTTTGATCTGTATAATGTGGAAGCGTTTAACTGGTGTGAGAATGAGAATGAGGTTCTTCTTGCGTTCAAAAGCTGGGAAAGTGTTCATCCGTTGATCGAAATTATTCCGGTGGAATGGGATTACACCATGCCGTTTGGAATACTTCACTCGAAAACCCCGTCGGATAAGGTCAAGCGATTGATAAAGGCTATCCGGCAGATCAAATAAGGATGTGTGTATAAGCGCAAACCTAAAGGTTTATACTGCATAACAAAACGAGACTTCTTATCAGGTCTCGTTTTCTTTATAATAAGGACAGATAAAATGAAATGGGCTGATGTTTCAAGAAGGAGGAATTGCAAATGGAATACGTTACATTGAACAATGGAGTTAAGATGCCGATCCTCGGATACGGCGTATATCAGGTTACAAAGGAAGAATGTGAAAGATGCGTACTCGATGCGCTTAAAGTTGGATACCGTGCAATTGATACGGCGCAGAGTTATTTTAATGAGCGCGATGTCGGGGAAGGGATCCGCACCTGTGGAATTCCGAGAGAAGACTTATTTGTTGTGTATAAAGTTGCAGCAGAGCACAAGACATATGAGTAGGCAATGGCGGGAATCGATGAAACCTTAAAGAAGATGGGACTGTATTATCAGGATTTTTGCCGTGTTTTTTGCATTTTAAACTTTCAGTTAAAAATACATATTTGAATATAAAATACACACAATTTGAATACAGATAAATAATAAAAAGAAAAAATAAAAATATTTCGCAAAATAGTTGACAATATAAAACACATATGGTAATATACAGTCAACAAAACAAACAAGACCTAATTACACAAGACTTCCAATCGAACCAAGCGGTTGGGAAGCCAATTGGAAATAAAGAGAAGCTTGGAGTAAGCAGGAATTGAATGAGAAGAGGAGGTACAGTCCAATGGGACGATAAGTAAAATCCAAAACTTCATGGTAAGTGTGGTAGTGTCTGATAGTTTTCAGCGGGAAAAGCCTTTTCAAATGGATGAGAATAATTCTTAAAGTTATTAGTAGAGGATAACAGAGACGATGGAAGGCAATGGATATGTACAGACATTTTACAGATGAAGATACTGCGGAAAGATATCACAGAAGGTAATTTGAGGGTAGGATGTGCGGAAGAAGTTCATGCTATAAAAAGCGAGAGAGCATACTTCAGATTATTATTCAATATAGAGCATACATATCACTAATTTTCTAAACAGGTGGAAACATTTGTGAGCTGGAAGAATTAAATTACAAAAGAAAGGAATAAAAAATTGAATAACGAAACCGAGTAGAACGGTCACTGTATTTTTAAAGTTGAAAGTATGGTGACCGTTTCTTTTTAATTTTAAAGTAAAATAAATTGCACATTCTACGAATTAAGAGTAAAATTTTATAAATAGTGAAAAACGGGATGAAACAGGGAGAAAAAATGTTAAAAAAATTAACGCAACAGGCTACAGATCTGATATTACATTCCATCGCCTCCGGCGAAGTCATGGGTGCTAATCTTCTCATAACAAAAGGAAATGAAGAACTGGTCTATGCACAGGCTGGAATGGCGGACCGGGAAGCGGAAAAACCAATCGAACGGAATACTATTTTCCGGTTATATTCCATGACAAAACCGATTACAGCAGTGGCGGCAATGATTCTGATGGAAAGAGGAATGCTTGATCTGTACGAGCCGGTAGCGGATATCCTTCCGGCATTTGCACACCAGAAAGTGGAGCGAGACGGAAAATTGTATACACCGGAGAGGCCGATACTGATGCATGATCTTTTGGCGATGACTTCCGGGCTGGTATATCCGGAGGAACAGACCATGGGTGGACGTGCAGTCACAAAAGTGTTTGAGGAAGCGTGTGCGCGTCTGGAAAGTGATCACCCGGTGAGCACACAGGAAATGGCAGAAAAAATTGCGGCATGTCCACTGGTATTTGCACCTGGGACAAGCTGGCAGTATGTCGGCAAACCAGCAGCAGGCAATGCAGCAGTGGATCGGACTGGAAGGGTATACCTATGCAAATTTTATGCGGAGATGTGTGGCACCTGAATTGCAGCAGGGAATCTGTGTAAAGGGAGAATATGGCTGGGATGGCTGGCTGGGCGCATATTTTGCAAATCTACCGGAACAGGATATCACGATCCTTATGGGAGCACAGAAAAAAGATGCAGGCACGTTTTCCCTGACACGCCGGTTGCGAAACCTGTGTCTTTCAAACATTCTGTAAATTACAGGAGGGTAATACATTTGGAACAGAAAAACATGCTTCCGGGACTGACGCGGGAGGCCGAAGAACAAAAACTGCAGGAGATTATCGGGATTGCACAGCAAAATCTTGAACGCGCCAGAGCAGATATCCGGAAAGTGAACGAGGATCTGGAAGACCTGCTGGACGTGTATGAGGCACAGGATAAGGAAGGCCTGGCGTTGTGGAATAATGCAACCGCGCGTCTGAAGGAAAATGAGTATGATCTGGTGCGTTATGAGAAAGCGCGCAGGAAACCTTATTTTGGACGAATTGATTTCAAAGATCCGAATGTAAAAGGGGACGAGTCTTACTATATCGGAAGAGTGGGAATTGCAAAAAATAACTCGGAACCGGTCGTATTGGACTGGAGAGCACCGATTGCATCGGTATATTATGAGAGTGGTCTGGGACCATGTCAGTATACCGTCAGTTCGGAGGGAACCTTTACGATTGACCTGAAACGGAAACGCACGTATGAGATTGAAAATGATCATCTGAAAGATTTTTTTGATTCCGATGTGGTGGCAAATGATGAACTTCTGACAAAGTATCTGGCGAAAAACAAGAAGGCGGTGCTCGGTGAGATCATTGCAACGATTCAGAAAGAACAGAATCTGATTATCCGGCGTTCTCCAAAGACCAATATCATTGTACAGGGTGTAGCCGGTTCGGGAAAGACAACCGTCGCCATGCACCGTATTTCCTATATTTTATACAATTACAGCGATGATTTCCGGCCGGAAGATTTCTATATTATAGGGAGCAACCGGATACTCTTGAATTACATTACGGGGGTATTGCCGGAACTGGATGTGTATGGCATCCGGCAGATGACGATGGAACAGCTGTTCATCCGTCTGTTGTATGAGGATTGGGATGAACGGAAATATCGTTTTCACCTCCTGGAAAAAGATGATGAAAAGAATGCGCAGAAAGGAAACCGTGAGTGGTTTCATGATCTGGAATTATATTGTGCAGCTTATGAACAGAGGGAAATTTCACACGAGGAAGTTTATCTGGAAAACACAAAGACACTTCTGGTCGGGCATGTGCTGATCAATACTTATCTGCGGGAACATCCGGATCTTTCCATGCAGAGCAAAATTCTTATGCTCAACGAGGTTTTATATTCCAAATACGAAAACGAAGTTCTGGGAAAACAAATATCCTATCCGGAAAAAGTAAAAAAGGCACTGGATAAGAAATATGCTTCTTTTTTTGGAGATGGAAAATGGAAGACATCTATTTACGATTTTTACCGGGAATTCTTACAGGTGCAGGCAGTTGCCGGGAAAGAAGTAGATATACCAGAAACTTCTTTTGATGTATACGACCTTGCAGCGCTTGCCTATATTTACAAGCGGATCAAGGAAACTGATCCGGTGCGGGAGGCCAGTCATGTGGTCATCGATGAGGCACAGGATTTTGGAATGATGGCATATTGCTGTCTGCACTATTGTCTGCGGGGATGCACATACACGATCATGGGGGATACCTCCCAGAACATACATTTCCGGTATGGGCTAAATGACTGGGAGGAATTGCGGAAACTGGTGCTGACCGGCACGTATGATGCGTTTGGGCTGTTGCGGAAAAGTTACCGGAATACGGTGGAAATTTCCGAATTTGCAAATGATATTTTGCGGCATGGAGATTTTGCTGTGTATCCGGTGGAGTCGATTATCCGGCATGGAGCAGCCGTGCGGGTGGAGAAACAGCCGGATGCAACAGCGCTTTTAGAAGAGACGGTACACACGATCCGGAAGTGGCAGCAAGATGGATATGAAACGATTGCGGTGATCTGTCGTGAGGAAAAAGAGACAGCAGAGCTGGTGGAACAGTTGAAATCTTATATGGAGATTGTGGACTGTAACCCGGGGACTACGGAATTTGGAGACGGTGTTATGGTGCTTTCGGTTGCCTACACGAAAGGACTGGAGTTTGATGCGGTTCTTTTGTATGATCCGACGCAGAAAAAATATCCGGCAGATAACGGACATGTGAAACTTTTGTATGTTGCAGCAACCCGCGCGCTGCATGAGCTTGTGGTGTTGTATCACGGAAATCTGAGCAGAATTCTGACAGATCCGGTTTCAAAAGAGAAAAAGCAGAAAGTGTTTGCAGCAGAAACACTGACCAAGGCAAAGGAATATGAAAAGAAAACCTTTACGCAAAAAGAAATAGAGCAGCAGCGACGGACGGAGGCAGATAAGGAACGCAATGCGCGAAGTTATATCGGTCCGGAACGGATCGAGGTGTCTGCACCGAAGGAAGAGGAACCTGACATCCATCCGGCTTCAGAGAAGTCAGTACCCAAGAAAGAGAAACCTGTCATCCATCCGGTTTCAGAGAAGTCTGTACCCGAGAAAGAGAAATCTGACATCCATCCGGTTTCAAAGGTGTCGAAGGCCCCGGAGATTGCGCAGATCAATCCGTCTCCTTATGCATTTGGGGATCTGCCGGATAACCGGTTGCTACCGGTACGTGGACATTCCCGCATGAATTATACGGTGAAATGGGTCAAAAAAACGAAAAAGCATATAGACATTGCAAGTATGGCAGGAATTCTTCGGCTGACACCGATGACACCCGAGGTGATAAGGGTAAGTTTCGTCAAAGGTGTGACGACAGAAATCAAGGATACCTACTGGAAACCGGAGGCAACGGATGTTTTTTCGTGGAGTGTCAGAGAGTCAAAGACGGCCTTAAAAGTTTCCACGGAAAAAGTCAGTGCTGTGATTGATAAAAAAACAGGTGCCATACAATTTGAAACAGCAGATGGGACGGTACTGTTAAAGGAACGCTCCGTGGAACCGCGCCTGATTATGGATCAGCAGACCTGGGAATTTTTTGAATGGGATTCTTCGGAAAAGATTAATGCAAAGGGAATTCTTTCTACGGATCTGCTCGTGCTGCGTGCAAAGGCAAAGTATATTTCCTTTGGAGGAAAGCCTATGCGGATGCCTCTTGTTTTATCCAGGAAGGGGTATGGGCTTGGGATAGCGTCTAAAGAAACCGTTTTGCTCTGTAATATCAAAACCTATGGGCCTTACATCAGTACACTGGGCGAGGATCAGATCGACTATTATTTTATTTACGGGGAGACGAATGAAGAAACAATTTCCATGTACAAAAAACTAACTTTATAGACTTGTTCTTTTCCATATTTTCTTATTGAAAAACTTTCTCTTTTAGTAATTTACGTGTATAATTAAGAAAAATTATCAATAACACAAAAGAAAGAATGCAAAGGATAAGACAATATGACATTAAAAGAATTGGAAATCGGGAAAAGTGCAGTCATTAAAACCGTAGGCGGCGAGGGTGCGCTTCGGCAGCATTTCCTGGATATGGGAGTGATTCCGGGAGCGGAAGTGACGGTGATTAAGTTTGCTCCAATGGGCGACCCGATGGAACTGCAGATCCATGGGTATGAGCTGACTCTTCGGCTGGCAGATGCAGATCAGATTACAATTGAGCAGATTTCTTCCCGTACCAGAAAGCATGAAGGAGCCAGAAACATTAATCAGTCGGTTCATCCGGGACTGGGCGAAGAAGGAAAGTATCATGTAAAAGGGGATGGAAACCCTTTGCCGGAAAAGACGAGGCTTACATATGCGCTGGTGGGAAATCAGAATTGTGGAAAGACGACGCTGTTTAACCAGCTGACCGGTTCAAACCAGCATATCGGAAACTTTCCGGGGGTTACGGTTGACCGCAAGGATGGACCGATCAAAGGACACCCAGACACTTTGGTGACAGATCTGCCGGGAATCTATTCGATGTCCCCTTACAGCAGTGAGGAGATTGTTTCAAGAAATTTTGTGCTGGAGGATAAACCAAAGGCGATCATCAATATTATTGATGCAACCAATATCGAGCGGAATCTGTATCTGACGATGCAGCTGCTGGAAATGGATATCCCGATGGTTGTGGCACTCAATATGATGGATGAGATGACCGGAAATTCAGGATCGGTGGATGTAAACGGGATGGAAGCAATGCTGGGTGTGCCGGTGGTCCCGATTTCTGCTGCAAAAAATGAGGGAGTGGATGAACTGGTAAGGCATGCACTGCATATCGCAAAATATCAGGAGCGGCCGGGACGACAGGATTTCTGTAGTGAAAATGAGTTTGGTGGAGCCGTGCACCGCTGTATTCATGCAGTCAGCCATCTGATCGAGGATCACGCAGAGCATGCGGGAATTCCTCTGCGTTTTGCAGCTTCTAAGATCATTGAAGGGGATCATCTGATTCTGCAGAAACTGGAACTGGACGAGAATGAGCACGAAGCAATGGAACATCTGATTGTACAGATGGAAAAAGAGCGTGGGCTCGATCGCAGTGCGGCGATTGCGGATATGCGTTTTAATTTCATCGAAAAGGTGTGCGAGAAAACGGTAGTAAAGCCGAAGGCAAGCCGGGAGCGCATCCGCAGTGAGAAAATCGATCGGATTCTGACCGGAAAATATACAGCAATTCCATGTTTTATCGGTATTATGCTGTTGGTGTTCTTCCTTACGTTCCATGTGATCGGCGCTTTTTTACAGAACCTGCTTGCCATGGGGATTGACGCACTGTCTAATGTGACAGACCGTGCGCTGACGGCAGCGGGAGTCAATGAAGTGCTTCACGGACTGATCATTGACGGTATTTTTGCCGGAGTCGGAAGTGTACTGAGTTTCCTGCCAATTATCGTAACATTATTTTTCTTTCTGTCATTGATGGAAGACAGTGGTTACATTGCGCGAGTTGCATTTTTTATGGATAAACTTCTGCGAAAAATCGGACTTTCCGGACGAAGCATTGTACCGATGCTCATCGGATTTGGATGTACAGTTCCGGCGGTGATGTCGACCCGCACGCTGCCGAGTGAGAGAGACCGGAAGATGACGATTTTGCTGACTCCGTTTATGAGCTGTTCGGCAAAACTTCCGATTTATGCATTTTTTACCAGCGCATTTTTCCCGGAGTATGGAGCACTCGTGATGTGTGCTTTGTATCTGACCGGAATTGTGATTGGAATCCTGGTTGCGTTGTTGTATCGGAAAACACTGTTCCGTGGAGATGCGGTTCCGTTTGTCATGGAGCTGCCAAATTATCGTCTGCCGGGGCTGAAAAATGTTATGCAGCTTTTGTGGGAGAAAGCAAAAGATTTCCTGCAGAAAGCATTTACCGTTATTTTTGTAGCAACGATCTGTATCTGGTTCTTACAGAAATTTGATTTGCATTTTAATCTGGTGGCAGATTCTAAAGACAGTATTCTTGCGATGATTTCAAACTGCCTGGTTCCAATTTTTGCACCGCTTGGACTGGGAGACTGGAGGATCTGTACTTCATTGATCAGCGGCGTTATGGCAAAGGAGAGCGTGATCTCAACTCTGGAAATTTTATTTGGAGGAGCAGTAAAGGATGCATTGACACCGGTAGCGGCAGCTTCACTTCTGGTATTTAGTCTGTTGTACACGCCGTGTATTGCAGCAATTGCTTCCATTCGCCGGGAACTTGGACGAAAATGGGCAGTTGGCATGGTGATCTGGCAGTGTATGATCGCCTGGGTGGCAGCATTTGCGGTAAGGTGGCTGATGGTTTTATTTATGAGATAATGAAAATAGAGCAGAAAGTACTTGAAGGAATCGGAAAGATAGAATAAAATAATAACAAAAAAGGATTATTTATTTATGCTCAGACAAATGTGGAAAAAGAGGGTTTGTTTTGTTCTGGCTGTGATTCTGGCAGTAATTGCTGTGACACCAATGGAAATGGAGCACACAGATGCAGCAATGGTACATTCGGTAACAGCATTGATGACGGGAAATCTGGTAAACAAGTCCAATGCGGACAAGCTGACTTACAGACAGCTGGAGACAAGCGCCTATGAGAGAAAACTGATTTCAAAAAGTGTGTATAATTACACGATGCAGCAGGTCCCGGCATTGTATGAGGGCAGGAACGTCATTAATGTGTCCGGTATGACCGGAAAAGCAAATACCAGTTATGTGGATGATGATGGTGTTGGTGAAAATGTCTCGTTTGTAAAATTTCAATGTAGAAAGAGCGGTAAATACCAGTTTACGGAAAGTGATTTTAAGGGAAAATCCAAGAATGAAGTGATCTATAATGATAACAATTATCTCATGTTTCTGCCAAAAGAGTTAAAAAGCGGGTATGAGATTTATGACCCATGGAACAGTACCTACTATCAGTTTCTTTCCAGAACTTTTGCAAGTGGTTATGGCAAAGTATGGTATGATGTCAACGCATCGAAAAAACTTACGAGAAGTGCGAAGCGTGCAATAAAAAATTCGGCAGGGTATACAAGCGCTATCCAGAGGGAATTGCAGAAGAAAAAAGACAGTATTTCCAGATACAGTATGGAATCTGAAAAAAATACGTATCGCTTAAAGAAAGGAAATACATATCTGCTTGTAATTTTTACGCCGGATTCCTTCCGCTTCCGGAAAAAAATAACAAACGGAAACAATTATTATAAGGAACAGTATCTTTCCGATATTCCATGGTCGTTCGATCTGAAAATTACTTATATGGATGAAAAAGCAGATTAGCAAAATTACCCTATTGTATTAGAAATCAGAACGTGGTACAATGCATAAGAATAGAAAAAAGCATTGACGGAACAAGTAGTGAAATTGAAACATACAGAGAGAACGGTAGATGGTGTGAGCCGTTTATGGAAAGATTTCATGAAGACCACTCCTGAGCTGTGCGCGAAAGAAGCGTCACCGTGTAGCTGCGTTATAAGCCAAAGAGTAAAAGAATTAAGGTGGAACCGTGTATAAAGCACCCTTAGATATGTCATGCATATCCGGGGTGCTTTTTTATTTCCATACCAAAAGAAGGAGAGTTAACGTAAAATGGTAAACTTTAAGGAAAATGAAGAATTAAAAACACTGAATCATTCCTGTGCACATCTGATGGCACAGGCAATCAAGCATCTGTACCCACAGGCAAAATTCTGGGTTGGACCGGTTGTTGCAGAGGGATTTTACTATGATGTAGATCTTGGGGAAGATGTAATCCGTGATGAGGATATCGAAAAGATCGAAAAAGAGATGAAAAAGATTGCAAAATCCGGAAAGAAAATCATGCGACGTGAAGTTTCTAAGGCAGAGGCTATGGAAATGTTCCAGAATGATGAGTATAAACTGGATCTGATCTCCGATCTGGAAGATGGAAATATTACCGTATATGATCAGGGCGATTTTACGGATCTGTGCCGTGGACCGCACGTAGACAATGTAAAACTTTGCAGAAACTTCAAGCTGATCCGTCACTCTGGTGCATACTGGAAAGGTGACAGCAAAAACAAAGTGCTGCAGAGAATTTATGGTGTATGTTTCCCGACCGCAGAGGAGCTGGAGGCACACCTTAAGCTTTTAGAGGAAGCAAAGGAAAGAGATCACAGAAAAATCGGAAAGGACATGAACCTGTTTATGGTTGATGATCTGGTTGGCCGTGGACTTCCGATGTTCCTTCCGAAGGGATATGTGATCTGGCAGGAGCTGGAGAACTATATCAAGAATAAGGAAAGAAAGCTTGGCTATCTGCATGTTATGACTCCTTGTGTCGGTACCGTAAATCTGTACAAGACATCCGGTCACTGGGATCACTACAAAGAAAACATGTTCCCACCAATGGAGATGGAGGGAGAGTCTTTCGTTCTTCGTCCGATGAACTGCCCGCATCATATGATGATCTATGCAAACAGAAGACATTCCTATAAGGATCTGCCGATCCGTATCGGTGAGATCGCACATGATTTCCGTTACGAATCCAGCGGAACGTTAAAGGGTATCGAGCGAGGCAGACATTTCTGTCAGAACGATGCGCATCTGTTTGTAACACCAGAGCAGATTGAGGATGAGTTTACCAAGGTTGTAGACTTGATTTTCAGCACCTACAAGGATTTCGGAATTACCAATTACCGTTGTGTACTGTCTCTGCGTGATCCGGCAAACAAAGAAAAGTATCATGATGATGATGCTATGTGGAACAAGGCAGAGGATGCACTCCGCACGGTATTGAATGATCTGAAAATTGATTATACAGAGGAAATTGGAGAGGCTGCTTTCTATGGACCAAAGCTGGATGTAAACGTACAGCCTGCAGTCGGCAATGAGATCACACTTTCTACCTGCCAGCTTGATTTCTGCCTCCCGGCAAAATTCAATCTGTCTTATGTAGACCGCGATGGCGAGAAGAAGACACCGGTTGTTCTGCATCGTGCAATTCTTGGTTCCCTCGATCGTTTCATGGCATATATCCTTGAGGAGACCAAGGGAAATCTGCCGACATGGCTGGCTCCGGTTCAGGTTCGCGTGATGCCGGTTAAGACAGACAACGAGGAACTGACTGCTTATGCAAAGGAAATCTGCGATGCCTTAGAGGCAAAGGATGTCCGTGTAGAACTCGATGACAGATCCGAGAAGCTTGGCTATCGTATGCGTGAAGGACAGGTGCAGAAGGTGCCGTATCTTCTGGTTGTCGGCTTCAATGAGAAAGAAGACAGAACCGTATCCTTCCGTCTGCATGGAGAAAAAGATACCACAGTTCTTCCACTGGATGAGTTTGTGGAGAAGCTTGAGAATGAGATCAAAAATAAGCTGAGAACTCATATCGGGGCTGAAAAATAAATAAAAGCCGATTTGAAACAGTAAAAAATGCGCGCAGCAAAAAGTGGTGCCCCCCTTTTGCTGCGCGCTTTTTTGCAGGAAAATATATTTTTACTTTCATGTTAGAAAGTCGTTGTATTCTGTTCAGAAACTTCCAACTTCCGGATCAACTGGAATTCATGTATAACCATTGCCAGTCCAACTGCAAAAGATAACACATCCGCAACCGGACTTGCATAAAGAATTCCCTTAATTCCCCAGAAACGCGGGAAAAGCAAAAGCAGAGGAAGCAGGAATAAAATCTGTCTTGTCAGAGAAAGAAACGTTCCCTTATATGCTTTTCCGATCGAACTGAAAAACGTCGAGGAAATCGGCTGCATAAAATTAAGCCATGTAAACAGCAGGAAAATCCGGAAATAGTTTACACCGAAATCAAAATATTCTTTGCTTCCGCTGCCAAACAGACCGAGGATCTGTCGCGGAAAAATCTGAAACAGCAGAAAGGATACAATGGATACAATGGCACCGACCGTAATCGCCAGACGATACGATTCCTTTACCCGGTTGTACTGTTTCGCACCATAGTTAAAACTCTGGATCGGCTGGCTGCCCTGTGACAGGCCGATAATCACGGAAAAGTAAAGCTGGTTGACTTTCATGACAATTCCGGAACAGGCAATCGGAATTGACTCTCCGTAAACGGACTGTGCACCGTAATGCTTTAGCAGGTTGTTCATCGTAATCTGCACGATCATCATGGCAACCTGGTTGATGGCAGAAGCCATGCCAAGTGAGCAGATCTGTGCCAGATGGGAAGCATTCGGCCGGAAATGCTCGGAGTGCAGGGTTACTGTGCGGTAGTGTGACAGATAGCAGACCGCAATAATCGCAGAGATGACCTGACCGATCACGGTTGCCGCTGCAGCACCGTACATGCCCCAGTGGAATTCCAGAACAAACACGGCATCCAATACAATGTTGATGACGGCGCCGGAAATGTTTACAAACATCGCCATCTTTGGGCTGCCGTCTGCACGGATTAAGTGTCCGCTTCCGATCGTAAGAATTAAAAAAGGAAAACCGATCGCCGTCACACGGACGTATTGCCGGGCAAGCGGGAGAACATCTGCAGGGGAACCAAATCCGACCAGCAGAGGATTCAAAAATAATTCGGTTATGGCAAAAAGAAGGATGCCAACGGTAAGAAGCATTGTGATGGCGTTTCCGACAAAATAGGGAGCTCTTTCTTTTTTGCCGGCTCCCATGTGAAGGTTGAAGCTTGCCGCACCGCCGATTCCAAACAGAAGTCCAAGTCCTGTGCACATCATGGCAAGTGGGAATGCAATGTTGGTAGCGGCATTGCCGAGTGTGCCGACCGCATTTCCGATAAAAAGCTGGTCTGCAATGTTGTATACCGCACTGACAAGCATGGCGATAATGCTCGGTACGGAAAAGCGCAGAATCAGCGAAGAAATTTTGTCCACGGCAAGTGGATTTTGTTGTTCTGAAGTCATATGTTTCGCCCTTTCTTATGTTAATATCTGTATTTGCTTTTATATGGCAAACTTATATTATTATAGCTTTTTTCCTGTTTTTTTTCAATGAAGCCGGGCAGCAGAAAAATAAAATGGAAATTTTTGTAATTTTGAAACTTTTATGCGTGATGAATGGTCTAATAGATAGAAACAAAAAACAAGGAGGAACATAAAATGAGTAAACTTAGTAGTGTATTAAAAAAGACAGGTATTGCAGTAGCTGCTGCGGCAATGCTGGTGACAATGGGAGCAGGAACGGTGGTTACACAGGCAAAAACAAGTCTGCCGGTTTATAAAGTATCGCTGGCAAAGAAGTATACCGATCACCAGAAAGACAAACGGATGGAAGCCAGCGTAAAGATTCCGAAAGTGAAAATTACAGGTACAGACGGAAAAGTCATGAAAAGCGAAAGTGAAAAACTGAATGCTGCAATATCCAGTTATCAGAATAAATTTATCAAAGATTATAAAAAAGATGTGGCAGACGTAAAGAAGGGGGAGAAGGGAAACGAGAGCCTTACTTCCGGATATAAGGTTGTAACCGACAACGACAAGATGTTTTGCCTGCGGATTGATACGGTAATTGCTATGGGCGGCTCCCAGAGTTATGCAAAGATTTTCAGTGTGGATAAAAAATCCGGAAAACAAATCACTCTGAAAAATCTGTTCAAAAAAGGAAGCGGCTATATTGACCGGATTTCCGACAATATCAAAGAACAGATGCGGGCACAGATGAAAGAGAATGCAGATGTTACCTATTTTGTGGACGATGAAAACAATAAGTTCAATTTCAAGTCCATCAGCAATAAGACAAATTTCTATGTCAATGAGAAGGGAAAACTTACCCTTGTATTTGACAAGTATGAAGTAGCACCGGGATATATGGGAATGGTCGAATTTTCCATTCCGACAGGTGAGATTGTAGATATGGTTACAAACGGATATCTGAAATAAAAGGCATATAGAAAAAATGGCTCCGTGGGCAAATCCCACAGAGTCATTTTTTCTATTTGGTGCAAATGAAGAGGATGCAATTTCTGATTTTTATGGTATACTGTCTGTAGAAAATAAAATGACGTGAGAGTATACCTATGAAAAACACGACAGGCCATAGGCTTAAATATGTTGGAATATGCAGGTGTAGGGGATTGAAGCATGCAGTTCGTGTTGACTAATTTGTATAACAGCTGATAAAATGATTGGGAAAATTACGGTATCTGATTCATTCATCTGCAGAGCATTTGGTGAAAAAGATACGACGGTAATTGTGTTGAACAATTTTAATATAAATGAATAAAAACTCTGACGGCAAGGATGATCCGAGCAGGAATAGTTAAGAAATAAGGATTTACAGAACCATCTTTCTGACAGATTGCCCGAAAGATGGTTTTTTGCGTTGAAAATAACAGGAGGATAGCATGTTAAAGGTAGCAGTATACGGAAAGGGCGGTATTGGAAAATCCACAGTGACTTCCAATCTTGCAGCAGCTTTTGCAAATATGGGAAAACGTGTCATTCAGATCGGATGCGATCCGAAAGCGGATTCCACCATTAATTTACTTGGTGGTGAGCCACTTCGTCCGGTAATGAATTATATGAGGGAAGAGGACGAGGAGCCGGATGAGCTGGCGCAGATTTCAAAGGAAGGCTATGGAGGAATCCTCTGCATTGAGACGGGCGGACCGACACCGGGACTTGGCTGTGCGGGGCGTGGAATTATTGCGACTTTTCAGCTTCTTGAAGATATGGAACTATTCGAACATTATAAACCCGATGTGGTTTTGTATGATGTATTAGGTGATGTTGTGTGCGGTGGATTTGCAGCACCGATTCGTGAGGGATATGCGGATAAGGTTCTGATCGTTACATCCGGTGAAAAAATGGCACTGTATGCTGCCAACAATATTTCCAGTGCAGTCAGAAATTTTGAGGATCGCAGTTATGCCCGGGTATTTGGCATCGTGTTAAATCACAGAAATGTGGAAAATGAGAAAGAAAAAGTACAGGCATTTTCAGAAAAGATCGGGGTGCCGATTGTGGGAGAAGTGCCGCGAAGTAATGAAATTATTCACTGGGAAGAGCAGGGAAAGACTGTGATCGAAGGAGATCCGGCCTCTGAAATCAGCAGATGTTTCTTTGATCTTGCCACATTGTTATGGAAAGAAGAGGAAAACGCATGAGACAGGAAGCATATTTTTGTACGGTAAAAGAGCTGGATGAGCTTGGAAAAAATAACATTCCCAGACAGCTTATTTCCCATACACATCTGATCTACAGTTCCCCTGCAACGCTGGCATTCAATTCTCCGGGAGCAGAAGGATTTGGTGTCAAACGTGCAGGTCTGGCGGTTCCGGATTCTGTTATGTTGATCGTGTCTCCGGGATGCTGTGGCCGCAATACCTCGGTGCTTAGTTCGATGCGGGCCTATCAGGACCGTTTTTATTATCTGTTGATGGATGAGACGGATATTGTGACCGGAAGGCACCTGAAAAAGATCCCTAAGGCAGTAGCGGAAATATGCGAAGGACTTAAGAAAAAGCCGTCTGTTGTGATGATATGTATTACCTGTGTGGATGCGCTGCTTGGCACGGATATGGAGCGTGTCTGTCACAAGGCAGAGGAATATGCAGGGGTTCCGGTAAGGCCATGTTATATGTATGCACTGACCAGAGAGGGCAGAAAACCACCGATGGTGCATGTGCGGCAGTCCGTTTATTCGTTGCTGGAACCGAAAAAGAAAAAAGGAAATGTGGTGAATTTACTGGGATATTTTTCACCGCTTACGGATGACTGTGAGCTGTATGATCTGCTTCATGGGGCAGGAGTAAAAACAATCCATGAGATTTCCAGGTGCAAGGATTATGCACAGTATCAGACCATGTCGGAAGCAAATTTTAATCTGGTACTGCATCCGGAAGCGCGCTTTGCAGCAGAGGATTTTCATGACCGGCTGAAAATTCCATATATCGAGCTGCGCAGATTATATCAGATCGATAAAATTGCCAGTCAGTATCGTGCTCTTGCCGCTGCACTGGGTGTGGAATTTGAGGATGAAATACCGCGTAAGGCAGCAGAGGAGGCGGTAGAAAAATTCCGGGAAATACATCCGGATGCAGTATTTGCCGTCGGAGAATGGATGAACGGAGATCCGTTCGAACTGGCACTTGCATTGGTACACTATGGATTTCGTGTGTCGGAGATTTATGGAACATTATCCGGTGAAAACTTTGTCTATGTAAAACAACTGGCAAAAATCAGCCCGGATACGAAAGTTTTTTCCAATCTGGAACCGACCATGCTGTATTATGACAAAAGTCAGTCCGGCGTCAATATGACCATAGGAAAAGATGCCGGCTATTATCATAAAGAATGTTCCAATGTGCTCTGGAATGAAGAACGGCAGCCATACGGTTATGCCGGTGTGCGCAGACTGTTTGAGGCATTGGCGGAGGTATAACACAATGAGAGGACTGAGAAAATATCTGACACCATTTGCACCGGATCAGTCAGGTGCGGTGTCTGTATTATATGAATTTGGCGGTATTATCGTCATTTGCGATGCCGGTGGTTGTACCGGAAATATCTGTGGATTTGATGAGCCGCGGTGGTTTGAGAGCAAAAGCGCACTGTTTAGTGCAGGGCTTCGCGATATGGATGCAATTCTCGGCCGTGATGACAGGCTGGTGGCAAAGCTTGCAGATGCCGTGACAAAACTGGATGCAAAGTTTGCAGCGATTATCGGGACGCCGGTTCCGGCCGTTATCGGAACGGATTACCATGCCTTAAAGCGTATGACGGAGAAAAAAGTGGATCTGCCGATTCTGACTGTGGATACGGATGGAATGGAATTGTATGACAAGGGGGAAGAAAAAGCCTGGAAGGAACTGTTTTTGGTATTTGCAGGTGAAAAAGAAGACGTGATTTTGGGCAGAATCGGGATACTTGGCATGACACCACAGGATATCAGTGATCTGCGTGCAGCAGACCGTATCCGGGAGCGTTTTGCGGCAGAAGGAAAAACTGCTGTCTGCTTTGGAATGGGAAATGGACTTGATGATGTAAAATCGGTTTCCAATGTGGAAAAAAATATCGTGGTATCGCCGGCCGCTTTAGAGGCAGCGAAATATCTGGAACGAACATATGGAACACCGTACGAGACAGGCTATCCGCTGGTGGATGAACTGGTTTACGATATGGATTATCATGGGAAAAAGGTACTTATTGTACAGCAGCAGGTGATCGGATCTGCAATCCGGGAAGAGATACAAAAAAAAGCAAAGGATGCACAGGTGACAGTTGCAAGCTGGTTTATGATAAAGCCAGAGCTTTGCAGTGACACAGATCTGCATCTGCGGGATGAAGAAGATTATATAAGGCTGGTGGAAAACATGGAATATGATGTGATTTACGCGGATCCATGTATGAAGCGTATGACACCGGAATTTGACGGAATCTTTGTGGATACGATACATTTTGCGGTGTCGGGGCATCTTGCAGAGATGAGATAACAGTTGCCGGTTGTCTTGTAAGATGTGACCCGCAATAAGGGAGTGTACGATTGGAGAAAAGTGTGTATAAGAATGAGATGACCTGGCGCATCCGGGTATACGGTATCGTTCAGGGTGTTGGTTTCCGGCCAACGGTAAGCCGCCATGCGACAAACCATGGAATTTACGGAACTGTTTGCAATAAAGGACCCTATGTGGAAATTTATGCACAGGGGACAAAAGAACAGATCGAAGGATTTTTAAACAGTCTGAAAGAACATCCACCGAAGCGTGCGGCTGTTTTGAAGATAAATACAGAGGATATCACCGCAGATACAACAGAACAGTTTGAACATTTTGACATTATCGAAAGTGAAAAAACAAAAGGGGAAATCTTTATTTCCCCGGATATTGCAATCTGCGATGAGTGCAAGGAAGAAATGTTTGACCCGAAAGACAGACGGTATCTGCATCCGTTTATCAACTGCACCTGCTGTGGACCAAGGCTTACGATTCTGGATGCTCTGCCGTATGACAGGGAACGCACAAGTATGAAAGAGTTTCCGATGTGCCCGGACTGTGCAAAAGAATACACGGATGAGAAAACCAGGCGGTATGACGCGCAGCCGGTGTGCTGCAACCAATGTGGACCACAGGTGTACCTGATCGGCAGACCCGAGCGGGGACGTGCCGCAATTACATATACACGCCGGCTTATTCGTGAAGGCAAAATTGTAGCAATCAAGGGAATCGGAGGGTTTCATCTGTGCTGTGATGCTACAAATGAAGAAGTGGTCTGCCGTCTTAGAACATTAAAAAACCGCCCGGCCAAGCCCTTTGCAGTTATGGCAAAAGATGAATCGGTTGTAAAACGGGAATGTGTGGTGACGCCGGAGCAGGAGGCGATTCTTACCGGACATCAGAAACCGATTCTGTTACTGGACAGACGAAGCGATGGCGGGCTGGCATCTTCGGTGGCACCGAACAATCCAAAAGTTGGTGTGATGCTTCCATATGCACCGGTGCAGTTATTGATTTTTCAGTATGATGATGGTATCGGGATGCCGGATCTTCTGGTGATGACCAGTGGAAATACTTCCGGTGCACCGATCTGTCGTGAGGATGAGGAAGCTGTTGCCGAATTATCCCATTTGTGTGATGCGATGCTGTCACATAACCGCAAAATCAGGATACGGGCAGATGATACGGTGATGGATTTTTACAGAAATGAACCGTACATGATCCGGCGTTCCAGAGGCTATGCACCGCTGCCGTTTATGACAAAAGCAGACTGGAAAGGACAGGTGCTCGCGGTTGGCGGGGAATTGAAAAATACCTTTTGCATAGGTGTGGACAACAGGTTTTATCCGTCACCATATGTGGGAGATCTGGAGGACTTAAGAACGGTAAAGGCATTGCAGGAGACAATACACCGGTTTCAGACATTGCTGGAAGTAAAGCCACAGGCTGTGGTCTGTGATCTGCACCCAAAATACAATTCTACGGTTGTAGCGGAAGAACTTGGATATCCGGTGATAAGAGTGCAGCATCATTATGCACACATATTATCGTGTATGACAGAAAATGGCTGTCATGATCCGGTCATCGGAGTCGCTTTTGACGGAACCGGATATGGAACGGATGGCACGATCTGGGGCGGAGAGATCCTGCTGGCGGATTATGGGAATTTTACAAGATTCGGAAGTATTACCCCGTTTTTACAGATGGGGGGCGATGCTTCTGCAAAAGAGGGCTGGCGTATTGCGGTCTCTATGATTTACGGATATACGAAAGATCGCAAAAGGGCATGGGAGATCATGGAAACACTGGGTCTTTGCAGCGAACAGGAAAGCAGGGTACAGTTCACCATGGCAGACCGGAAGATCAATGCGGTGGCTTCAACCAGTGCAGGACGGCTTTTTGATGCCGTCAGTGCGATACTCGGGATCAGGCGCAGGTCAGGATTTGAAGGGGAAGCATCGACGGCATTGCAGTTTGCAGCAGAGGCATACGAGCAGCAGAATCTCTCAAATATCTCACAGGAGCAAAAGGAAAATAAGGATATACTGCTGCATGAAACAAAAGAGCGTTTCGTTTTAAATACACAGATGTTGGTGCAGCAGATTACAGAAGCAAAAATGCGGGGCGAAGACACCGGGATGCTGGCATATCGGTTTCATCAGGTACTGGCAGAAATGATTACAGCTGCCTGTATCAAAGCAAAAGAAAGCAGTGGCAGGGATAAAGTTGCCTTAAGCGGTGGCGTATTCCAAAACCGGTTACTGCTGCGTCTGACAGAAGAACGACTGTTACAGGAAGGATTCGAAGTGCTGCGGCACCGCATGATTCCGCCGAATGACGGAGGAATTGCAATCGGACAGGCAGCATATGGGATGTATCAATTACAGAAATAGGAGGATAAAAAGATGTGTGTAGGTTTATCAGCTAAGGTAGTAAAAATCAGTAATGGCACGGCGGTCATTGATGCAGGCGGTGCCAAAAGAGAGGTTTCTTCCCAGCTTCTGGAAGATCTGGAGCCGGGAGATTATGTTATGGTGCATGCAGGTGTAGCAATTGCAAAAATCACCGATGAGGACGACAGTGAAACTGAGCAGCTCATGGAGGAATTTTTATAATGAAAACAGCCAGAGAGATCATTGAAAATTATGATGGCCCGGATGTGCGGATCATGGAAGTGTGCGGTACGCACACACATGAGATTTTCCGGCTGGGAATCCGTAAACTGCTGCCAAAACAGGTAGAATTGATTTCCGGACCGGGATGTCCGGTATGTGTAACACCGGTTAGTTTTATAGATGAAGCTATTTATCTGGCATTGGAAAAAGGAGTTACAATCTGTACATTTGGTGATCTGGTGCGAGTGCCGGGAACCAATATGAGCCTTGCGGGAGCCAGAGAACAGGGAGCGAAAATCCATGTTGTGTATTCTCCGGCAGATGCCGAAAAATATGCTGGAGAACATCCGGATGAGCAGGTGACATTTCTGTCGGTCGGATTTGAGACAACGACACCGGCAGGATGTCTTTCCGTAAAGGCGGCAAGAGAAGATGGACTGGATAATTACTCTATATTGGTGGCAAACAAAACCATGCCTCAGGCGTATGAGGCATTAAAGGACAGTGCAGATGTATTTTTATATCCGGGACATGTCAATGCCATTACGGGAACACGTCTTTGCGAAGCTCTGACCGAAGAAGGGGTCAGCGGTGTTGTGGCAGGATTTACGGCAAAAGAACTGATGACAGCACTGGCGGTTGCGCTGGTAAAATTCCAGGAAGGAAAGCCATTTTTTGTAAACTGCTATCCGCGAGTGGTGACACAGGATGGAAGCAGGGAGGCACAGCTGCTTGTAGATGAGATGATGGAAGCCTGTGACTGCGAATGGAGAGGGCTGGGTGTTATTCCGAAATCCGGCATGAAATTAAGACAGGAGTGGCAGGAGTTCGATGCACGTCTCAAATATCAGATGCCGAAAATTGAAGGAAAACCAAATCCGGCCTGCCGCTGTGGCGATGTACTTCAGGGGAAATGCAAACCATCCGATTGTAAAGTATTTGGAAAAGGCTGTACACCGCAGCATCCGATCGGCGCCTGCATGGTGTCCGGTGAGGGAGCCTGCTCTGCATATTATCAGTATTCATAAGAAAGAAGGAAAAAACATCATGGAAAATAAAACAGTAACGATGGCACATGGTGCCGGTGGAAAGCAGACATCCGAATTGATTGATCAGGTGTTTAAGGCACATTTTGTAAACAATGATCTGACGGCAGATGATGCAGCGGTATTAGTTCCGCCGGCAGGAAGAATGGCAGTATCTACAGATGGGTTTATTGTATCTCCGGCATTTTTTCCGGGGGGAAATATCGGCAAACTGTCTATCTGCGGAACGGTAAATGATCTTGCCTGTATGGGTGCAAAACCGCTTTATCTTACCTGCGCTTTTGTAATTGAAGAGGGATTTCCAATGGAAAAACTCGAAGAAATCGCAGCTGCCATGGAAAAAACAGCAAAAGAGGCCGGAGTACATATTGTATCGGGAGATACAAAGGTTGCCGGAAAAGGACAGGTGGATGGAATTTTTATCACCACGACCGGAATGGGGGAGATCGAAGAAGGAGTGACCGTCGGTGGAGAACTGGCAAAGCCCGGAGATGCAATCATCGTAACCGGTGATATCGGACGGCACGGATGTACGATCCTGTTAGAGCGGGAAGATTTTGGCATCGATGCGGATGTGACCAGTGACTGTGCACCTTTGTGGAAGACCGTAAAGGCAGTCATGGATACCACACACAACCTGCATGTGATACGTGATGCGACCAGAGGCGGCGTCGGAACAGTCCTGTATGAGATCGCAGGTCAGAGCAGCGTAGGCATCCGTTTAAATGCAGAGGCTGTTCCGGTACGGCCGGAAGTAAAAGGAGTCTGCGGGATGCTTGGACTTGAGCCTTTATATCTGGCATGCGAAGGAAGACTTGTCATCATGGCACCAAAGGAAGAGGCAGAGGGCATTGTAGAAACATTGATAAAATGTCCATATTCCGCAGATGCAGCTATTATTGGTGAAGTGATCGCAGAGGAACCGGGAAGAGTTATAATGGAGACGGAAATCGGCACACAGGCACTGCTTCCACAGCCGGGGGGAGAGCTTTTACCAAGAATCTGTTAACAGGAGGAGTCAGGGTATGGAAACCAGAGTGGCAGTTATTTCAATTATTGTAGAACAGGAGGATGCCATTGAAGAATTAAATATCCTTCTTCATGAAGCACGTCGGTACATTGTAGGCAGAATGGGCATACCATACCGCGCAAAAGGAATCAGCATCATAAGCATTGTCATTGATGCACCACAGGACGCGATCAGTGCACTTTCCGGAAAAATCGGACATTTAAAAGGTGTATTCGCAAAGACTGCATATTCGAATGTCATTACTCCGGCAGAAGGGGGAACACAGGATTGATCAGGATAGCAGTATATGGAAAAGGCGGAATCGGAAAATCCACTACCGTTTCAAATGTAGCGGCTGCATTGGCAGAAATGGGGCTTAAGGTGATGCAGATCGGATGCGATCCGAAAGCAGATTCTACCATATTGCTCCGTCATGGAGAGGCTGTGCCGGCCGTGCTCGACTTATATAATGAGAAAAAGCAGGCGTTGCAGCTGGAGGATATGATACGCATTGGGTATAACGGTGTTATCTGTGTGGAGGCCGGTGGACCGACACCGGGACTTGGCTGTGCCGGCCGTGGTATCATCACGGCACTGGAAAAGTTAAAAGAGCTTGGCGCATATGATGTATACAAACCGGATGTGGTTTTATATGATGTACTCGGAGATGTGGTATGCGGTGGATTTTCCATGCCGATGCGGGGCGGTTATGCGGACAAAATATTTATTATTACCTCCGGGGAAAACATGGCAATTCATGCAGCTGCAAATATTGCCATGGCAGTGGAAAATTTTAAAAACCGTGGATATGCCGGGCTTGGCGGACTCATTTTAAATCACAGGGATGTCCCGCGGGAAGAGGAAAAAGTGGCAGAACTGGCAGACGATTTTCACACAGCTGTTATTGGTACACTATCACACAGCGGGCAGGTGGCACTGGCAGAGGAGCAGAAAAAAACATTGATGGAGTGTTATCCAACAGGTGAAATGGCAGACGAATACCGTGCGCTTGCCATGCAGATGTATCGCATATGCGGTGGCATTCTGGAAGCGAAAAGCGATAAGGTAAGGTCCGGATATATACAGGAGGAAGCGTAATGTTACGTCGTGTGGGGGAAACTGTTGATTCGAAAGATGCTGTGGTAAAAATAAAAGATGCCTCATTTCCAACACCATTTGTTTCGGCACTGGAGTATAATTCGCCGGTGCATGGCAACTGGAATATTGTGCATACGGGAATGCAGGTTCCGGAATCTATCCAGATCTATGTCTGTGCGGATAACTGTATGCGTGGTGTTGTACTGACTGCGGCAGAAATGAATGCAGCAGACCGTTTTTCTTTTGTTCTTGTGGAGGAGCAGAATCTGCTGAACGGCAATCTGGAGGATATTACCATCGAGGGTGTGACGGATGTGTTGAATAAACGGAAGGACCATCCTGAGGCGGTTCTGCTTTTTACCGTTTGTCTGCATCATTTTGTGGGAAGTAATCTGAACTATATTTACAGGGAACTGGAGCATCGTTTTCCTGACATCTGCTTTATCCGCTGTTATATGGACCCGATTATGCAAAAACATGGACTGACACCGGACCAGAAGCTGCGGAAAGCAATGTATGATCCTCTTTTGGGCTGTGAGCCGGACGCTAAAACAGTATCTGTCTTTGGCAGTGATTTTGTTCTGGATGAGAACAGTGATATTAAGCGTCTGTTAAAACGATATGATTATAAGGTGCTGGAACTGCCCGGATGTAAAACCTGGCAGGAACTGTTGGATATGAGCAGGGGATGCCTGTTTATCGACTGCTATCCGGCTGGAAAATACGGGATGGAGGCACAGGCAGGCCGCCTGGGACGAAAATCTCTGTATTTGCCCGGCAGTTTTGACTATGATGAGATCAGAAAGCAGTTAAAGCAGCTGACCGATGCACTCGGACTGCCGGAACTGACAGAAGATGAGCTGGCCCGCGAGCAGGAGTCCTGTGAGGAGGCTCTGGCAAAAGCAAAAAATCTGATCGGGGATATGCCGGTCACTCTGGATTATCTGTATCATCCAAGACCACTTGGACTGGCAAAACTGCTTCTGACACATGGCTTTTGTGTGAAAGCTGTTTATCTGGACAGTATCAGTCCGGAAGAAAAAGCAGATTTTTTCTGGCTGCAGGAGCATGCACCGGAACTTGAGCTGATCGCAACGATTCAGGTGAAGATGCGTGTACTGCCAAGAGGTGCAAGCGGGGAAGTGCTGGCAATCGGACAGAAAGCGGCCTATTTTGGCCGAAGCCGTCACTTTGTCAATCTGGTACAGGGAGAAGGTCTGTATGGATTTGACGGTATTCGAAGAACCGCAGAGCTGATGATGGATGCATATCTCAATGAAAAGGATACAGAAAAACTTGTTGTACAAAAAGGATGGGGGTGTGAGTGCTGTCTATGAGACAATCTTATCGAATGATACCGGTTTATACGGCCGATGTGTCAGGAGTCTGTTCTGCACTGTATGAACTTGGCGGAATGACAGTTATGCATGATCCTTCCGGATGCAACTCTACTTACAATACGCATGATGAAATCCGCTGGTACGATCAGGACAGTCTTATTTTTATCTCGGGACTTACAGAAATTGACGCGATCATGGGAAATGACAGAAAATTTATTGATGATATCGAGTATGCAGCCCGTGAACTGCATCCCAAATTTATCGCGCTGGCAGGTTCGCCTATTCCATTTATGAATGGTACGGATTTTCCTGCAATTGCGCGTGTGATTGAGACAGAAACCGGAATTCCGGCATTTTCCGTGCCGACGAACGGGATGAATGATTATGTGTATGGAGCGGGCATTGCACTCGAAGAAATCGCAAAGCGGTTTGTCAGAGAAACGGACAGGCAGGAGAATAGAGATCCCTCTTCGCGCACGGTAAATCTGTTAGGTGTGACACCACTTGATTTCGGACCACAGAAAAATGTAGAAACCTTAAAAGAGAATCTGCAGAAATACGGATGGCAGGTTATGTCTGTGTGGGCGATGGGCGATGATTTGAAAACGTTGCAAAGATCAGCGGAGGCAGACGTTAATCTGGTTGTCTCGGCAGTAGGACTCCGTGTGGCAAAGATACTCTGGGAGAAGTACAAAATACCATATGTGATCGGAACACCAAACGAGTGGCTGGCAGAAGATATTTCAAATGCACTGGAGCGTGCAGCCACACGGCAGGCAGAGCCGGCGGTTGTATATTTGCAGAACCGCATGCAGCAGGAGGCAGATATCACGCTGGTCGGAGAACCTGTCACTATGGGATCATTAGCAGCAGGGATTGAAAAAAGATATGGTCGTGCCGCCCGCGTACTGTGTCCGTTAAAGGAATGTGCGGATTTGCTCGGTGAAAAAGATAAAATGGTGCTTGGAGAGGAAGCAATGGAAGAGGCACTTAAAAGTGCAGGGATCATTGTGGCAGATCCTCTGTATCGTCCGATCTGTCCGGGGGACAGTATTTTTTATGAATTACCGCATGTGGCATTTTCGGGGAGAATATATTTTTGAGAATACTATTGTCAGGATGCAAATTGCAATCTGCGATGATGAAAAATCTATAGGCTTGATATTAGAAGAAAAAATAAAGAAATTATTACCGGATGCAGTGATAGAAACATATTTATCGGGTGATGAACTGATTGCAAGTGGTTGTAAGCCGGATATGCTCTTTTTGGATATCCAGATGCCGGGAAAGAATGGGATGGAAACGGCAAGGATTCTGCGTCAGAAGGATGACGAAGTGGATGTTGCTGCATAAACCAGTTGACAGATTCCTTTCGGAAGTATAATATAAAGACAAATTTCATAGGATATAAAAAACAAAGGGCGATGTTGTTCAGACACTGCCCTTTTTTATTTGAAAACAGGAGGGATGAGGTTATGGAAAAGTTAAATGATGTGATTACAGCAATTGACGATTTTGTCTGGGGACCGGTCATGCTGATTCTGCTTGTGGGGACCGGAATTTTCCTTACGATCCGCACGCGGTTTCTGACATGGAGAAATCTCGGTTATGCACTCAAAAGTACGTTAAGCAAAGAGGCGCGGACGAAAAGCCATGGCGAGGGCGATGTGTCTCCGTTTTCGGCACTGACCACAGCACTTGCCGCCACAATCGGAACGGGCAACATTGTGGGGGTTGCGACGGCGATGGTTTCCGGTGGCCCGGGAGCTTTGGTCTGGATGTGGATCTCTGCTGCATTTGGTCTGACGTCGAAGTTCAGTGAATGTATGCTGGCGATCAAATACCGTGAGATCAATGCCAAAGGGGAGATGAGCGGCGGCCCGATGTACACGATGAAAAAGGCACTGAAGAATAAAAGATTTGGAGCGGTTCTTGCGTGGTTATTTGCACTCTTTGCTGTGATTGCTTCGTTTGGAATCGGCAATATGACACAGGGAAATTCGATTTCCGGTGCATTACATACGACATTTCATGTGCCGACCCATCTGACCGGAATTGTGATTACGGTGCTTGCCCTGCTGATCATTGTCGGCGGTATCAAATCCATTTCAAAGGTTTCTTCGGTGGTCGTTCCGCTGATGGCGATTTTTTATGTGATCTGTGGAGTTATTGTCATTATCGGAAATATTTCGAATCTGCCGGCAGGCATTTTGATGATTTTTCAGATGGCATTTTCGGTAAAAGCGGTAGGCGGCGGTCTGTGCGGAACGATTGTCGCTTCCATGATGAATGCAATGCGTTATGGTGTGGCAAGAGGTGTATTTTCCAACGAAGCCGGTATGGGATCTGCGGCAATTACGGCAGCGGCTGCAACGACGGATAACCCGGTGCGTCAGGGATATATCAATATGACGGGAACCTTCTGGGATACGATTGTTGTCTGTACGATTACGGGACTTGCGATTGCCTCTTCCGGTGTCCTTGGCATGACCGATGCTGCCGGGAATATGCTGACCGGTTCGGATGTTACAATTGCGGCATTTGAGACGGTTCTGGGATCAGCCGGGGGCTGGCTTGTGACAATCGGGATTACATTGTTTGCGTTTTCTACAATACTCGGCTGGGAGTATCACGGGGAAAAAGCATTTGAATATCTGCTGGGAACGCACCGGTTTAATATGGTATACCGCCTTGTTTTTTCCTTTGTTGTGTATTTCGGATGTACACAGACACTGAATCTGGTATGGAGTTTCTCGGATATTGCCAATGCGCTGATGGCAATCCCGAATCTGATCTGTATGCTCCTGCTCAGTGGTGAAATTGCAAAGGATATTCGGGAGTTTCAGAAAGAAATTCATAAATATAATTAAAAATGTAAGGTTATTCTTTGCTATCAGCACGAAGCGTAGTATAATGTAGTTATCTGAATTTTATAGACATGGAGGTTAGGAAATTATGCAGATGGAACAGCTACGCAAAGATATGATGGCAGCGATGAAAGCGCGCGACAAGGAACGGAAGGATGCAATTTCGTCTCTGGTTTCGGCAGTGAAGAAAAATGCCATTGATGCCGGATGCAGAGATGACATTCCGGAGGATATGGTCAATGCCACAATCATGAAGGAATTAAAGACCGTTCAGGAACAGATCGATTCCTGCCCGGCAGACCGTACCGATTTGCTGGAGGAGTACAGAAAACGTTATGACATTATGAAAGAATATGCACCGAAGATGCTTTCGAAAGAGGAAGTGACTGCGATTGTTAAGGAAAAGTTTGCAGATGTGATTGCAACGAAGAACAAGGGACAGATCATGAAGACGATTATGCCGGAGCTGAAAGGAAAGGCAGACGGAAAGGTGATCAATGAAGTTGTTACAGAGATGTGCAACGCATAAAGGAGAAGAAACATGAGATTGTATATGCCGACGAAGGTATTTTTTGGCAGCGGTTGTGTTTCGGAAAACGGTGCAGAGTTAAAAGCATTAGGAAGCAGAGCCATGATTGTGACGGGAAAACATTCCAGCCGCATCAATGGTTCGCTTGCAGCAGTTGAACAGGCATTGCAGGCAAACGGGCAGACCTATGTGATTTTTGATGAGATCGAAGAGAATCCTTCTGTGGAGACCGTGGCTGTGGCAGCGGGCATTGCGGTAAAAGAACAGGTGGATTTCTTTGTGGCTGTGGGAGGCGGTTCTCCGATGGATGCGTCCAAGGCGATTTCGCTTCTGGCAGCGAATCCATCGGCAATCGATCATGCAGAGGAACGTCTTTATCATCCGGAGCCGATGCAGGGCTATCCGGTTGCAGCAGTCCCGACCACATCCGGTACGGGATCGGAAGTGACGCCTTATGCGATTCTGACACGGCACGACTTACATACCAAGCAGTCAATCGCACACAAATGGTTTGCGGATCTGGCATTTGTGGATGCCGGATATTTAAAGACTTCTTCTTATGAGAATATGGTCAGCACCTGTGTGGATGCGCTGGCACATCTGATTGAGTCATATCTGAATACAAATGCAAATGCATATAACCGGATATATTCAGCGGAAGGTCTTCGGATCTGGGGCAGTGCAAAGGAATACCTGCTTTCTTCCGAGATTAAGATTCCGGATGAAGGATACGAAACATTCATGCATGCATCGGTTGTGGCAGGTATGGCGATTGCACATACCGGTACCAGTATTCCACACGGATTAAGTTATCCGGTCACATATGAGCTTGGCATTCCGCATGGAAAGGCAGTCGGATTTTTCCTGCCGGGATTTTTGCGTTTTTACAATAATCAGAAGCGGGTGGCAGAGGTGCTTGAGCTGCTTGGGTTTGAGAACCGGGCTGAATTTATCGCCTATCTGGACAAGCTGCTGGGCAAACCACAGATCCCGGAGGAACTGTGGGAGGAGGATGTGCTAAAACTGTTGCAGAATCCTGCCAAGTTAAAGAACTATCCGTTTGAGATGACGGAAGAAATTCTGAAAAAATATCTAAACAAATGAGAACCAGTTTGAGGAGAAAACTTATATGATACAAAAGTTGATTGAAAAGTTAAATAAGAAGAGATTAAAAGAACGAATTTCTTCTGCAATTGTGATGGTGGCCCTGATTGTCAGCATTTCCGGTGTTGTGGGAGCCGTTTCCGGAATTATTGTCAGCAACCGCTATAATTATGCATTGAAAAATTACGGTTTTTCACAGGGGGATATCGGCAAGATGATGATTACGTTTGCCGATACGAGAAGTTATCTGCGTGCTGCGATCGGATATCAGGATGAAAACCTTGTGAACAGCTGCGCAGAAAATTATGAGAAGAAGAAGGAATCCTGTCAGCAGTACACCAAAGAGGTAAAAAATACGGTTTCATCTGCGGATGAGAAGAAAATTTATAATAGTATCACAGAAAAACTGAACGATTATTTTGACACCTGTGATGCTGTACTGGAAAAAGGAAAGAATACACAGGATATTGATGCGCGCCATGAAGCACAGCAGATGGCACAGGATCAGGTGGCACCGATCTATGAGGAGATTTATCAGGATATGGTGAAACTGATGGATGCAAATACCAAGCATGGAGATAAGTTAGAGAAAATTCTTACAATGGTAGAATTGATCACACTTATTGCAATTATTGCGGTTATTGCACTTGCAATTTTTGCAGCCCGCCGGATCGGCAGAGTGCTTGCACAGAATATTGTTGATCCTTTGGATCAGCTGGGTGCTCGTTTTGATACATTTGCAAAGGGGGATCTCTCCAGCGAATTCCCGGAGATGACATCAGAGGATGAAATTTCCGAGATGGTAATTGTTGCGCGCGAGATGGCAAAGAATCTGGCCGCTGTTATTCAGGATGTCAACCACCGTATGGATCTGATGGCTCACAATGATTATACCGGTGTTTCCAAAATTCCGGAGAAATATATGGGTGAGTTTGCGGCAATGAATGATGCAATCCATGTCATGAACACCGATATGAATGAGACGATGCACCGGATTGAGGAGGCTGCTTCCCAGGTATCTGCAGGTTCTACCAATCTGGCAGAGGGATCACAGACACTGGCAGAGGGATCTACCGATCAGGCAGGTGCAGTGGAAGAACTTCTGGCATCCTTTGCCAATATCACAGAAGGGGTTGAGCACACACATGAGAGTGCACAGGCTTCTTACGAATTATCTGTAAAATATGCACAGGAAGCAGATAAGACACAGAAGGAAATGAATGCAGTTACCGAAGCAATGAAGAGAATCAGCCATATGTCCAAGCAGATTGAGACAATCATCGGACAGATCGAGGAGATCGCGGAGCAGACGAACCTGCTTGCCCTGAACGCATCCATTGAGGCTGCACGTGCAGGAGAAGCCGGCAAGGGCTTTGCCGTAGTTGCATCCCAGATCGGAAAACTTGCGGATGAGAGTGCACAGTCTGCAGTCAATACCCGTGAGCTGATTATGAACTCTATTCAGGAAATCGAAAACGGCAATCAGGCAGTTGATGTGACTTCCCAGACGATTATTTCTCTTGTAGAGGGAATCAATGAAGTGGCAAAGAAATCCCAGGAACTAGCACAGCTTTCCGAGACACAGGCAGAGCAGATCAAGCAGGCAGAGTCCGGTGTAAACCAGATTTCCGAGGTTGTACAGAGCAACGCGGCAATCGCAGAGGAATCTTCCGCAACCAGTCAGGAGCTTTCTGCAGAGTCTGATTCTCTGAATGATCTGGTGCAGCAGTTCAAGTTAAAATAGTGATACAAAATAAAGGCATAAGAGAGGAACAATCTGGAAAATGGATACATCTATTTTTATCGGAACATGGTGGTCACTGGTGCCGCCTCTTCTGGCAATCATACTGGCACTTGTCACCAAGGAAGTATACAGTTCCCTGTTTATTGGAGTGGCGGTCGGAGCACTGTTATATACCGGATTTCATCCGTGGAATGCATTCAATGCCCTGTTTTCGATTATGAAAGACAGCATGAATCTGAATATTCTGATTTTTGATGTGCTGCTTGGAATGATTATTGTATTGATGTCAAAATCAGGAGGCTCAGCTGCTTATGGAAGATGGGCCGGCAGCAAGATCAGGTCAAAAAAGAGCGCAATGCTGGCAACCACAGGACTTGGAATGCTGATTTTTGTGGATGATTATTTCAATTGTCTGACCGTCGGATCTGTGATGCGTCCGGTAACTGACCGCTACAAAGTATCCCGCGCAAAACTGGCATATATCATTGATGCGACCGCTGCGCCGGTCTGCATCATTGCGCCGATTTCCAGCTGGGCGGCAGCCGTCAATTCGTATGTTCCGAAAGATGCCGGGATTACGGGATTTCAGTTGTTTCTGCGAACAATTCCGTACAATCTCTATGCGATTCTGACGATTGTCATGGTATTTTTTGTGATTATTGCAGGTTTTGATTTCGGACTCATGAAAAAACATGAGGAGAATGCTGCAAAAGGAGATCTGTTTACCAGCGGCGGGGAAGAGTTTGAAAAGGTTAAGGAAGAAGATATTTCTTCCAACGGAAAAGTGATTGATCTGCTTCTTCCGGTGATTGTTCTGATTGGTTCTGCAATTGGTGCCATGATCTATACCGGATTTCTGGGTGGTGCGACCGATGTGGTCAGTGCATTTGCAGGATGTGATGCGGAGACCAGCCTGATTTTTGCAACCATGGTCACGGTCTTTGTCATGCTGTTTTTGTATCTTCCGCGAAAGGTGGTTACGTTTAAAGGATTCATGGAGAGTTTTGTGGAAGGCTTTAAGCTGATGATTCCGGCGATCGGAATACTGATATTTGCCTGGACCTTAAAGGGAATGGGAGATGCTCTGCAGATTGGTACATTTGTGGAATCCATCGTTGGAACGAGTGCTTCTGCAAGCCTGTTCCTTCCGGCTGTTTTGTTTGTTGTTGCAGTGTTCCTTGCGTTTTCTACCGGAACAAGCTGGGGAACATTTGCGATTCTTGTTCCGATTGCAATCGCCATGTTTCCGGGGGCAGATCATCTGGAAATGATGATCATTGCGGTTTCCGCAGTGCTGGCAGGTGCCGTCTGCGGGGATCATATTTCACCGATTTCGGATACAACGGTTATGTCTTCGGCCGGCGCGCAGAGTAACCATATCAACCATGTGACAACACAGATGCAGTACGCAGCGGTTGTTGCTGTGGTATGTATCATTGGCTATATCATTGCAGGACTGGTACAGATCTGGTGGGTAGCACTGGGCATCAGCCTTGTGCTTCTGCTTGCCGTTCTTACTTTCATAAAAAAGAGGTCTGAGAGTAACAGCAAAAAGACGGCAGACATATAAAGATCAAATGCAACCTGTTCAAATGTGAAAGTTGAAAGAGGAGAAGTTATGTGGGAAATAGTGATTTGCGATTCGGATAAGAGCTTTGCGTCAAAGCTTGAGGACCATGTGCGCAATTTCTATCAGGACCGGAAGCTTGAGACGAATGTACGGATTTATACGGAGGGTGCATCGTTTTGCAGGGACCTGGATGACAGAAAAATGGATCTGATTTTTCTGAACACGAGATTGGCTGATGTACATGGGTATGAGCTTGCCAGAGAAATTCGGAATCGGGAGGAGAAAAAGGAAACTTCTCTGATTTTTCTGAGTGACCATGATGAGGATGTATTTGAGGCATTTTCTTATCAACCGGTTGCGTATATGCGGAAAATGCGTTCGGAACAGGAACTGGAAAAGCTTTTATGCCGTTTGTGGGCCATAAAGCATGCAGGGCGGAGTATTACGGTCCGGCATCAGCGTTCTCATAAGCTGATCCGGATACAGGATATTATGTATCTGGAGAGCCAGGGGCATTACCTTTCCATTCATTGTGCAGATGGAGAAAACTATCGTTTTCGTGGCAGAATGGCAGTGTACGAAGAGATGCTTCAGGGCTGTTTTTTTGTACATTCGGCAAAAAGTTATCTGATCAATTGTGCTTATATCGAGCAAATTGGAGAAGAAGTAAAGCTTAAGGAAGAGATTTCAGTGCCATGCAGCAAGGCAAGGCGGTCGGATGTGAGAAAGATGCGTGATCTTTATCTGCAGGATGTTGCCTGCATGCTGTAATATCATGAAAATACAAACAGAAGTCCGAAAAACAAAGAAAGGAGCAGGCGAGGAAACCTGCTCCTTCTTAGTTACTTAAAGGAAATTGAGTAACTGAGTAGTTAATTAGATAATTGTTTAATAAAATTGAACTACATACTCATTTGCGTACGTGCATGCTATATTTAAATAACACCATTCAATACTTACATTATACCGTGTTATTCGGATTTTGCAATACCTATTTTGAAATTTTTGGAATTAATCCTTTATTTTCGCTATTCCGAAAGCGGAAGGAAGTCCGGCTTTCTGCCGGTAAAGACTGTAAAGTACCGGAAGCCTGCATGCCGCAGAATCTGAGGGAGACGGTCAAACGCATATGCAACGTGCTCCGGCACATGGGCATCGGCTCCGAGTGTCAGAATCTCTCCCCCGAGTTCGTGATAGCGTAAAAGAACAGCTTCGGTCGGGTTTGGATGTCCCAGCCCGTATTTGAATCCTGCCGTGTTGACTTCGATCCCTTTTCCCATGGAAATGAGTTTACGCAGAATCTCATCAATGATATCGGCATAGGCCTCATATGTATAGAAACGGTTGCGGTCCGGACCGTAGCGGACAACATAATCGAGATGACCGTATACATCGAAGTCGGAATAGGTGTTCAGGTTTTCCAGAATGGATTCGAAGTACTCGCGGTAAGCAGTTTTTTCGGAGCGTCCTTCATAGTATTTCGGGTAATAGGGATCGATTCCGTGAACAACGTGGGAGGAACCGATGACAAAATCAAACGGATGTCCGGTCACCGCTTTGCGGTTGATTTCCGTGATGTGGGGCTGCAGACCGACTTCGATTCCGAGACGAATGGAAAGACGGTCACGGCAGGTGTCCTGAAAACTGCGGACTTCTTTTATATAGGAATCAAAATCCAGAAGAAACAGATTGGGATCATCCGGGTAATCATAATCAAAATGATCGGTAAAACAGATGCCATCCAGGTTCTGCCGTACAGCGGCCTGGATCATGTCAGGCATCAATGCGTCACTGTCTCCGCTGTGATGCGTGTGCATATGTGTATCCCAAAGCATAAGAGCCTCCTTTTTTCTGTGTGGTTGGTTTTGGAAAAAGTCTTTTCGTAAGATTATACTATATTTCAGGGGAAATAGATACCTTTAGTGAAAAAATTAACAAAGACGGAGAAAAGACTTGAACTTTCGGAAATAATTGGGTAAAATAAAGGAAGCTTGGGACGCAAGTCCCATGAGACTATTTATTTACAATTCTAGGAGGAATTAAGAATGGCAGTAAGAGTAGCAATCAACGGATTCGGCCGTATCGGTCGTCTTGCTTTCAGACAGATGTTCGGAGCAGAAGGATACGAAGTAGTAGCAATCAACGACTTAACAAGCCCAAAGATGTTAGCACACTTATTAAAGTATGATAGCTCACAGGGTAAGTACGAGCATGCAGATGAAGTTTCTGCAAGCGATGATTCTATCACAGTATGTGGTAAGGAAATCAAGATCTACGCTTTCCCAGATGCAAACAATTGCCCATGGGGTGAGTTAAAGGTTGACGTTGTATTAGAGTGCTCTGGATTCTATACAAGCAAGGAGAAGGCTCAGGCTCATATCAATGCCGGAGCTCGTAAGGTAGTTATCTCTGCACCAGCAGGAAACGACCTTCCTACAATCGTTTACAATACAAACCACGAGACATTAAAGGCTTCTGACACAATCATTTCTGCAGCTTCTTGTACAACAAACTGCTTAGCTCCAATGGCAGATGCTCTTAACAAGTTTGCTCCAATCCAGTCTGGTATCATGGTAACAATCCATGCTTACACTGGTGATCAGATGACTCTTGATGGACCACAGCGTAAGGGTGATTTAAGAAGATCCCGTGCAGCTGCAGTTAATATCGTTCCAAACAGCACAGGTGCTGCAAAGGCTATCGGTCTTGTAATCCCAGAGCTGAACGGAAAGTTAATCGGATCTGCACAGCGTGTACCAACCCCTACAGGATCTACTACAATTCTTACAGCAGTTGTTAAGAAGGCTGGCGTTACTAAGGAAGACATCAACGCAGCTATGAAGGCAGCAGCTAATGAGTCCTTCGGATACAATGAGGACGAGATCGTATCTTCTGATATCGTTGGTATGAGATTCGGTTCTTTATTCGATGCTACTCAGACAATGGTTAACCCAATCGGTGATGATCTGTATGAGGTTCAGGTTGTTTCTTGGTATGATAACGAGAACAGCTACACATCTCAGATGGTTCGTACAATCAAGTACTTCTCTGAGTTAGCATAATCTATCTTAGTTTATGTGAAAGGGTCCGGCCTGTAGGGCCGGACCTTTTTTCATTATGACGAATAAGAAGAAAAGGAAAGGGTTCCGCTGTTTTATGCAGCTGCGGAGTATGAAACAACCGGCTGGAAAGTCATTTCCTTTTCTTCGGGTTTAAAATTGCCGAAAAGGCAGAACGGAGAATAAAAACATGGCATTAAATAAGAAAACTGTTGATGATATCAACGCAAAGGGCAAGAGAGTCCTTGTAAGATGTGACTTCAATGTACCACTGAAAGCTGGCGAGATCACAGATGATACCCGTATCAAAGCTGCTCTTCCTACAATTAAGAAGTTATTAAACGATGGTGGAAAGGTAATCCTTTGCTCCCATCTTGGAAAAGTAAAGAACGGACCAAACGAAGGAGAGTCCCTTGCACCGGTTGCCAAGAGACTTGAGGAGCTTCTCGGACAGAAAGTAAACTTCGTATCTGATTACAACGTAACAGGCGAGGCAGCTACAAAGGCTGTTGAGGAAATGAAAGAGGGAGAAGTTGTATTACTTCAGAATACCCGTTTTCGTGGCGCTGAGGAGACAAAGAACGGTGAGCAGTTCTCTAAGGAACTTGCCGATCTTGCAGACATCTATGTATGTGATGCATTCGGTTCCTCCCACAGAGCACACGCTTCTGTAGCCGGTGTTACAAAGTTCATCACTGCAAAGGGTGGACAGAATGTTGTTGGTTACCTGATGGAGAAGGAGATCGCCTTCTTAGGAAATGCTGTTGAGAATCCGGTACGTCCATTCGTAGCAATCCTCGGTGGTGCTAAGGTAGCAGACAAACTCAACGTTATCAACAACCTGCTTGAGAAGTGTGATACCCTTATCATCGGTGGTGGTATGGCTTACACATTCATCAAGGCTCAGGGATATGAGATCGGACTTTCTCTCTGCGATGATGAGAAGCTTGATTACTGTAAGGAAATGATGGCTAAGGCTGAGAAGATGGGCAAGAAGATCCTTCTTCCTGTAGATGCTGTTACCATCAAGGATTTCCCGGATCCAATCGACGGACCTGTAGAGACAGAAGTATGTGATATCACAGCTATGCCGGCAGACCGTGAGGGATGCGATATCGGACCTAAGTCCGCAGAGATGTTTGCAGATGCTGTTAAGACAGCTAAGACTGTTGTATGGAACGGACCGATGGGTGTATTCGAGAACCCGACACTTGCAGCTGGTACACTTGCAGTAGCTAAGGCTCTTGCAGAGACCGATGCAACAACAATCATCGGTGGTGGAGATTCCGCTGCAGCTGTAAACCAGATGGGTTATGCTGATAAGATGAGCCATATTTCTACCGGTGGTGGAGCTTCCCTTGAATTCTTAGAGGGTAAGGAACTGCCAGGCGTAGTAGCAGCAGACGATAAATAAAAGACAGTTAAATTATTTACAGATTAGGAGAAATAAAAATCATGGCAAGAAAGAAAATCGTAGCCGGCAACTGGAAAATGAACATGACTCCAAGCCAGGCTGTAAAGTTAGTAGAAGAGTTAAAGCCATTAGTAGTATCTGACAGCGTAGATGTTGTTTACTGTGTACCTGCAATCGATATCGTACCGGTTGTAGAGGCTGTGAAAGGAACCAACGTACAGGTTGGTGCCGAGAACATGTACTTCGAAGAGAAGGGTGCATACACAGGTGAGATCTCCGCAGAGATGCTGGTAGACGCTGGTGTTAAGTACGTTGTAATCGGACATTCCGAGAGACGTGACTACTTCAAAGAGGATGATGTTCTCTTAAATAAGAAGGTTAAGAAGGCAATCGAGGCAGGACTTACTCCAATCCTTTGCTGTGGAGAGACTTTAGAGCAGAGAGAGATGGGTGTAACACTTGACTGGATCAGACTTCAGATCAAATCTGATCTTGCAGGCGTTGCAGCAGCAGACGTTGCAAACATGGTAATCGCTTATGAGCCAATCTGGGCAATCGGAACAGGCAAGACTGCTACATCCGATCAGGCACAGGAAGTCTGTGGCGCAATCCGTGCATGTGTAGCTGAAATCTATGATCAGGCTACTGCTGATTCTGTTCGTATCCAGTACGGCGGATCTGTAAATGCAGGAAATGCAGCAGAGCTGTTCGCAAAGCCGGACATCGATGGTGGTCTGGTTGGCGGAGCATCCCTGAAAGCTGATTTCGGTAAGATTGTAAACTACTAGAATCTGATTTTGTATGGTTATAGGGCTATTCATCTGAATTTCAGGTGAATAGCCTTTGAAATTTTACACATGAAGAAAAAATGTCTGGAATGTGTCGTTCTCTTGTTGTTTATTTTTGCTTTGACACATGGCATCATCCAAAATACACAGCCGCTGAAAGAGACTAAGGAAGTACAAACTGAATATGAGGAAAAAACCTCCCAGGTCACGGAGAAATCACAGGAAACCGAGCCGGAAGTACAGGATCTGGAAAACCAGATTTTAAGGACTGCCTCCGGAAAGTTTTTTCAGAAATATCCGGTGGATGAAGCCTTTATGGGATGGATTGAAACGAAGTATGGGAGCGGTGTGCTGCAGAGTCTGTATACACAGCTGGAAAACGGAAATCAGGACCCGGATCTGTGGTATCGGTTTACCGGAAACAGTATGCATGTTCTGTGGCTTATGTATTGCAGGCAGCAACAGTATATGTCGTATTCGTATGAGGATGTGATCTGGAAAGAAGCATCCGATCCGGCATGCATCCGTCTGGATTTTGTCGGGGATATCTGTCTGGATGAGAATTGGTGTACGGGGAAGACGGCAAAGAATCACATGGCGGATTATTTTTCCGATGAAGTAAAAAAGGAACTGATTTCGGCAGATTTTACGATGGCAAACAATGAGTTTGCTTATACAACACGGGGACAGCGGCAGGTTGGCAAAGCATACTGTTTTCGGGCAGATCCCAAAGATGCCGGATTCCTGCGCACACTGGGAATAGATATGGTCTCTGTGGCAAATAATCATGTGTTTGATTATGGTGAGCAGGGATTTTTAGATACGCTGGATGCATTGCATGCAGCGGGAATTCCGTACAGTGGTGGTGGCAGAAATCTGACAGAGGCAAGCGCTGTGCGTTATGTGGTCACAGGTGGACGAAAGATTGCGATTGTATCTGCAACGGAAATCGAAAGGTTTTATCATTTTACACAGAAAGCCCAGAAGGAGAAACCGGGAGTATTAAAGACCCAGCAGGAAGAGGTATGGAAGAAAGAACTGAAGCGTGCGAAGAAGAACAGTGATTATGTGATCGCGTATGTTCACTGGGGAACAGAAGGAAAGATCCATTATGGGCAGGATCAGACAGAGATTGCAGACCTTTGTGTAAAAGCTGGTGCAGACGCCGTGATTGGTGGACATCCGCACCGTCTGCAGGGCGTTGAGTTTATAAAAAATGTGCCGGTGGCATACAGCGTGGGAAATTTCTGGTTTTCTACCGGAAAACTTTACACAACGATTGCACAGATTCAGATTGATGATTCCGGCAGTCTGAAATTGCGGATGATTCCGTGCATACAGGATTCGCTTACGCCTTCGATTCTGACAGAAAAAAAACAGATCAAAGCATTTTATCATTATCTGGCAGACATCTCCAATCATGTGGGAATTGATGAGGACGGATTCTTTTATCCGTATAAAAATGTCGAAAAACCGGGAGTTTCTCCTTATGCCTATACGTCCGGAAGGCGTTATGGACAGTATTTTGATGATGTGGATCTGGATTTAAAATCGATAGATATCGTGGGAAATTTGCAGTGAACACTTGCAATCCCGTTCAAATTATGTAATATAATAAGTGTTTGTGTAACAATAATGAAGTACCATAGTATAGGATTGTTACAATGGAAAGAGAGGATGAATTATGAGCAAAAAACCTGTTGTTTTAATGGTTCTTGACGGTTATGGTCTGAATGACCGTACAGAGGGAAATGCCATTGCGCTGGCAAATACCCCGGTGATGGATAAATTAATGAAGGAATGTCCTTTTGTAAAAGGACAGGCTTCCGGTCTGGCAGTAGGACTTCCGGACGGACAGATGGGTAACTCTGAGGTTGGACATATGAATATCGGTGCCGGTCGCATTATTTACCAGGAGCTGACCAGAATTACTAAGGCAATCGAAGACGGTGACTTTTTCGAGAATAAGGCACTGCTTGCAGCCATGGATAATTGTAAGAAAAATGATTCGGACCTGCATCTGTGGGGACTTCTTTCCGATGGTGGTGTGCACAGTCATATTACACATCTTTACGGACTGCTTGAGATGGCAAAGAAGCAGGGACTGAGCAAGGTATATGTTCATGCATTCTTAGACGGACGTGATACACCTCCTGCATCCGGAAAAGAATTTATCGAAGAACTGGAAAAGAAGATGAAAGAGATCGGTGTTGGAAAGATTGCTTCTTTATCCGGACGTTACTATGCAATGGATCGTGATAATAACTGGGATCGTGTACAGAAAGCCTATGATTCCCTGACAAAGGGTGAGGGCGTACAGGCAGAAGATGCGGTTAAGGCAATGGAAGATTCCTATGCAAAGGATGTAACAGACGAGTTCGTACTTCCTACCGTAATTACAGAGAATGGAAAACCGGTCTCTGTTGTAAAAGAGAATGATTCCGTGATCTTCTTTAACTTCCGTCCGGACCGTGCCCGTGAAATGACACGTGCATTCTGTGATGACAAGTTTACCGGATTTGACCGTCCGTTCATTAAGACAACATTTGTCTGCTTTAAGGACTATGATGAGACGATCCCGAACAAGCTGATCGCATTTGAAAAAGAGCATATTGTAAATACATTCGGTGAGTACCTGGCAAAGTGCGGAAAGACACAGCTTCGTCTGGCCGAGACAGAGAAGTATGCACATGTTACATTCTTCTTTAATGGCGGAGTGGAAGAGCCAAACGTTGATGAGGCACGTCTGCTGGTAAATTCCCCGAAGGATGTTGCAACATATGATCTGAAGCCGGAAATGAGTGCTCCGGAGGTTGGTATGGATCTTGTTGAGGCTATTAAGTCAGACAAGTATGATGTGATCGTTATCAACTTTGCAAACCCGGATATGGTCGGACATACAGGTGTGATTCCGGCAGCCATCAAGGCAGTCGAGCGTGTGGACGGACTGGTAGGAGATGCAGTCCAGGCGGTGAAGGATATGGATGGTGTTCTGTTTATCTGTGCAGATCATGGAAATGCAGAGAAAATGATTGACTACGAAACAGGTGAGCCACATACTGCCCATACAACCAATCCGGTACCGTTTATTCTCGTAAATGCGGATCCGAAGTATACACTGCGTGAGGGCGGATGCCTGGCAGATATTGCCCCGACCCTGCTTCAGATTATGGGATTAGAGCAGCCGAAAGAGATGACCGGAAAGAGTTTGTTAATCGAAAAATAAAAGAATAAGGAGAGCGAAAATGAAGGAATTTAAACCATTCAAAGAAGGAAAAGTAAGAGAAGTCTATGATAACGGAGACAGCCTGATCATTGTAGCTACTGACCGTATTTCCGCATTTGACAACATTTTAAAGAACAGGATTACGGACAAGGGCGCAATTCTGACCCAGATGTCAAAGTTCTGGTTTGATTTTACAAAGGATGTTGTTCCGAATCATATGATCTCTGTAGACGTAAAGGATATGCCGGAATTTTTCCAACAGGAGCGTTTTGACGGAAACAGCATGATGTGCAAGAAGCTTGAGATGCTCCCAATCGAGTGTATCGTTCGTGGCTATATCACAGGAAGCGGCTGGGCAAGCTACAAAGAAAACGGCACGGTGTGCGGCATTAAGCTTCCAGAAGGACTGGTAGAGTCTGATAAGCTTCCGGAGCCGATTTATACACCGAGTACCAAGGCAGATCTGGGCGATCATGATGAGAATATTTCCTTCGAGCAGTCTGTAGATGTGTTGGAGAAAATTTATCCTGGAAAAGGACTTGATTACGCAACACAGATCAAGGATTGCACCATCGCTCTCTACAAGAAATGTGCAGAGTATGCACTTTCCAAAGGAATTATCATTGCAGATACCAAGTTTGAGTTCGGTCTGGACGAGAACGGTAAAGTCGTTCTCGGTGATGAGATGCTTACACCGGACAGCTCCAGATTCTGGCCACTGGAAGGGTACAAGCCGGGACAGGGACAGCCTTCTTTCGATAAGCAGTATGTCAGAGACTGGCTCAAGGCAAATCCGGACAATGATTTCCTTCTTCCGGAAGAAGTTGTTACAAAGACCGTTGATAAGTACAAAGAAGCATATGAGCTTCTGACAGGTAAGCCTTTTACAAGATAGATATAGGAGATCACAATGATTCAGAATAACAGTTATGATGCGGATACACTTCATGAGGAGTGTGGCGTCTTCGGAATGTATGATTTTGACGGTGCAGATGTAGCATCGACAATATATTATGGACTGTTTGCCCTGCAGCACCGTGGCCAGGAGAGCTGCGGTATTGCAGTCAGCGATACCAGCGGTCCTAAGGGCAAGGTTCTTTCCTACAAGGGAATGGGACTTGTAAATGAAGTGTTCGCACCGGAAAATCTTGAGCAGATGAAGGGGGACATCGGAGTCGGACATGTACGTTACTCAACGGCCGGTTCTTCTACCCGTGAAAATGCCCAGCCACTCGTGTTAAATTATGTCAAAGGTACATTGGCACTTGCCCACAATGGCAATCTGATCAATGCACCGCAGCTTCGTAAGGAGCTGGAATATACGGGAGCAATTTTCCAGACCACCATTGATTCTGAGGTGATTGCCTACTATATTGCGAGGGAACGGTTGAATTCCCAGTCAGCAGAAGAAGCTGTGCGCCGTGCGTGCCAGCGTCTTAAGGGAGCTTACGCACTGGTTGTGACAAGTCCGCGTAAATTGATCGGGGCGCGTGACCCATACGGCTTTAAGCCGCTTTGTATCGGAAAGCGTGACAATTCTTATATTATCACATCGGAAACCTGTGCACTTGACACCATTGGTGCAACATTTGTGCGTGATGTGCTGCCGGGAGAAGTTGTGACCATTTCTCCGGAAAAAGGTATTGAGTCCGATATGACCATGGCACTTCCGAAAGAAAAGGAAGCACGCTGTATTTTTGAGTACATCTATTTTGCAAGACCGGACAGTCATATTGACGGGGTGAGTGTATATGCAAGCCGGATCAAGGCCGGAAAGTTTCTGGCACAGGATTCCCCGGTAGAGGCAGATCTGGTGACAGGTGTGCCGGAGTCCGGAAATGCTGCAGCACTTGGCTATTCTCTGGCATCCGGGATTCCGTATGGTACAGCCTTTGTCAAGAACAGCTATGTGGGACGTACGTTTATCAAGCCAAAGCAGAGCAGCAGGGAATCCAGCGTACAGGTGAAGCTGAATGTGCTGCGTGAGGCAGTGGCAGGGAAACGTGTCATTATGATCGATGATTCGATTGTAAGAGGTACGACATCGGATCGTATTGTGCGCATGTTAAGGGATGCAGGAGCAACCGAGGTGCATGTACGCATCAGTTCTCCGCCATTTTTATGGCCTTGTTATTTCGGAACCGATATTCCGGCGCGTGAGCAGTTGATTGCCTACAACCGTACGATTGAAGAGATCTGCCAGATTATCGGAGCAGATTCCCTTGGTTATCTCGGAATCGACCGTCTGAAAGAAATGGCGGAAGGACTTCCGATCTGTACCGGCTGTTTTACGGGCAAATACCCGATGGAACCGCCGAAACAGGACATTCGCGGAGAGTATTATGACAAAGAGATTGATCTTGAGCGCAAGATGAGCCGATAAGTTGTTACCAATGTATTCAAATAAAAGGAGAAGAACATGAGCACAGACAGATATACAAGCCCTCTTTCCGAGCGTTATGCCAGCAAGGAAATGCAGTACATTTTTTCCCAGGATATGAAGTTTTCCACATGGAGAAAACTCTGGATCGCACTGGCTGAGACAGAGATGGAACTCGGACTTTCCGAGAATGGAAAGCCGGTCATCACACAGGATATGATTGATGAGATGAAAGAACATGTCAATGATATTAATTATGATGTAGCAGTTGCACGTGAAAAACTGGTGCGTCATGATGTCATGAGTCATGTGTATGCTTATGGACAGCAGTGCCCGAAGGCAGCCGGTATCATTCATCTGGGGGCTACTTCCTGCTATGTCGGAGATAATACAGACATCATCATTATGAATGAGGCATTAAAGCTCGTACATAAAAAACTGGTCAGCGTGATTGCGGAGCTGTCCAATTTTGCAGAAAAATATAAGGATCAGCCGACCCTTGCATTTACGCATTTCCAGCCGGCACAGCCGACAACAGTCGGAAAGCGTGCAACACTCTGGACACAGGAGTTTCTGATGGATCTGGAGGATCTGGAGTATGTACAGAGTACGTTAAAACTGCTCGGATCGAAAGGAACGACTGGTACACAGGCAAGTTTCCTGGAACTTTTTGACGGGGATCAGGAGACGATCGATAAGATTGATCCGATGATCGCAGAGAAAATGGGATTTAAGTCCTGCTATCCGGTTTCCGGACAGACCTATTCCCGTAAAGTGGATACCCGTGTTTTAAATGTTTTAGCAGGGATTGCTGCCAGTGCGCATAAGATGTCTAACGATATCCGTCTTCTGCAGCATTTAAAAGAAGTAGAGGAGCCATTTGAAAAGAACCAGATCGGATCTTCTGCGATGGCATACAAGCGCAACCCGATGCGGAGTGAGCGTATCGCTTCCCTGTCCCGCTATGTGATGGTAGATGCATTAAATCCGGCCATTACTTCTGCAACACAGTGGTTTGAACGTACACTTGATGATTCTGCAAACAAGCGTCTGTCGGTTCCGGAAGGATTCCTTGCAATCGATGGTATCCTGGATCTGTGCTTAAATGTTGTAGATGGCCTGGTGGTATATCCGAAGGTAATTTACAAGCACTTTATGGCAGAGATTCCATTCATGGCAACCGAAAATATTATGATGGATGCCGTAAAAGAGGGTGGAAACCGTCAGGAACTGCACGAGAAAATCCGTCAGCTGTCCATGCAGGCAGGAAAGACCGTCAAGGAAGAGGGTAAGGATAACAATCTGGTAGATCTGATTGCAGCAGATCCGGCTTTTGGTCTGACAAAAGAACAGATCGAGGCAAACTTAAAACCAGAGCTGTATGTGGGTCGTGCACCGCGTCAGGTGGAAGTATTCCTGCGTGATGTGGTTCGTCCAGTGCTGGATGCACACAAAGAGGAACTCGGCGTTACTGCAGAAATTAACGTATAAATGAACCTATAAACAGACCGGTCGGTTATGCTAAGAGACCTCCCATAACATGGGAGGTCTTTCTTTTTCTTTGGATTTGAATAAATTTCTTTCTTTTTCACACAATAATGAAAAAAGGAGGACAATAGGAATGGGTCTGATGATCAAAATTATTGAAATTCATGGAAGGGAAATTCTGGATTCAAGAGGAAATCCTACGGTTGAGGTGGAAGTGACCGCGCAGACAGAGACAACGGGAAAGAAGACTACGGGCAGGGAATCTGTGCCATCCGGAGCCAGTACCGGAAGATTTGAGGCGATTGAGCTGCGGGATGGACAGGAACGTTATTTTGGGCTTGGAGTACAGCGCGTTGTGGATCACATCAACACAAAGATCCGCAGGGAGCTGTTGGGAATGAATGTGCTGGAACAGGTACAGATTGACCGCAAACTTGTGGAACTGGATGGGACAGACAACAAAGGAAATCTGGGGGCCAATGCTTTACTTGGTGTTTCTTTAGCCTGTGCGCGCTGCGCAGCGGCAGCACTGGATATGCCGCTGTACCGTTATCTGGGAGGACCGAATGCAAAAAAATGGCCGATGCCGATGATGAATGTCATAAATGGCGGAGCTCACGCTAAGAATTACCTGGATTTTCAGGAATTTATGATTGTACCGGTCGGAGCCGAGTCGTTTCCGGATGCACTCCGGATGGGTGCGGAAATTTATCATTTTCTGAAAAAAATTTTGCAGAAAGAAGGCAAACTGACGGCAGTGGGGGATGAAGGCGGATTTGCACCGGATTTTTCCAGTGCGGGAGAAGTGTTTGCATGTCTGCAGCGTGCCGTGGAGGAAGCCGGATATAAGGTGGGCAGCGATGTTGCATTTGCCATGGATGCGGCAGCATCCGAGCTGTACAGTGAGGAAGACGGAATGTATCATTTTCCGGGAGAAGCGCAGACACATGCAGAGGTGGATGTCAATCTGCGGCGTCCGGACACGCAGGGCGGTGCTTATACATCTGACGCACAAGTGAAAACGCAGGAGATCACCGAAAAAAAAGAAGTCCTGCGCAGTGCACAGGAAATGATTTCGCTGTATGAAGAACTTACCACGGAATATCCGCTGATTTCTATTGAGGACGGTCTGGATGAAGACGACTGGGAAGGCTGGCAGGAATTGACAAAGCGCATGAAAGAACAGGTGATGCTGGTGGGAGATGATCTGTTTGTCACGAATGTGAAACGAATCCGGTGCGGAATGGATCTTAAGGTGGCAAATGCGGTGCTGATTAAGGTCAATCAGATCGGAACGCTTACGGAAGCCATGGATGCGATTGAACTGGCACAGAAGAACGGCTATAAGGCAATTATTTCACATCGTTCCGGAGAAACGGAAGATTCTTTTATTGCAGATCTCGCGGTGGCGGTAAATGCCGGCTGGATCAAGACAGGCGCTCCGTGCAGAGGAGAGCGCACTGCCAAGTATAACCAGCTTCTGCGGATCAGTGAAACATTATAAGAGATTCAGACGTTTGGACATGATCTCCGGATTGACCGCTTCCGAGATGGTGGTGTGTTTGTCGATCCGTCCGTCTTTATAAAGCTGTAAGATGCTGCTGTCCATGGCGATCATATTTTCTGCGGCAGAAGTGTAGATAATACCGTTGATCTGGCGCAATGCAGCACGAAGTGCCGTCAGATAGCTTGCGGTATCGGTATTGATCTCCCGCTGGGAAACAATGCTTTCCATTTCGCCGGTCCGGGAACCGATTGCAATCCAGCTGGCGTACATCTGGGAAAAGATGCCGGACAGCAGCAGTGCTTTGTCGAATGATTCCCCGTGGCGGATATTCTCGTGACATTTGTCGATAAGTGCCTGCATATGCGGATTATTGACAAGTTCGCGTGCCAGGGTAAGACCGATATTACTGTCGAGTCCGCTGGAGAGAACCAGATACAGGCAGTTTGGAACGCGTCCTGAGGCAACCGTCATGGCAAGTTTCTGTCCGAGGAACAATACGCGCCCGAGATCGGTGTGATATAAAATCATACAGATGATAAGCAATACCAGAAAGGTCATGACTGCAGCGTAATCAAAACAGATTCCTTTCTCAGAGGTGAAAACCTCATCGATATCGGGAAGATATCCGCTTGTTACACTGGAAGCTTTGGAATAATCATAGGTAAAATGTGTAATGATATATTTATATACACTGCTGATGATGTCCAGATCGCTGGAAGCACCGTCTGCAAGTTCTTCGGCCTTGGCCACAGGGAGGGAATCGGCGGTGAAGTTCACGTACTGGTTCGGATACAGATAAGGCTTCAGCGGATCTGTAAGTGTGACAGAAAATGTCTCGGAGAGCAGCGTTGTGTAACGGTCATCGGAAACATTTTCGTAGACACCGACCTGATAGGTTCCATCTCCGGAAGTAAGGGGAAAGGTACTATAATCTTTGTAAAGACTGTATGTATATGTGATGCCGTCTGTCCCGGTCAGCTGCAGTATGGGTTTGGCATTGAAACCGGTGTATTTTGCCATAATATATCCTTCTTGCGTGTGGGAGATATCAATAGCTGCAGTATCTGCTGTAAAAGTTTTGAGACCGTCTGCCTGCGGGGTAAGCACCTGTGGGGGGTGATCCGTATGGGAGGCAGCTTCTGTGGCCGGGGTCTGGTTGTGCGTGGCAGAGGGCTGATCCTTGTTTTGGGAACATCCACCAGTGAACAGACTGACACACAGTAATATAATCGGAATAAATCTGTACATTTGACAGGATTTCATGGTATACTCCTAATGATACAGTAAGTTCTATATTATCTGTGTTATATTATAAAGTGGAAATGAAAAGGAAAATTATGAAATATAAAAAAATGTTGAAAAGACTTTTCTTTTATGATATAATTAGTTAGTCGTGAGTTTAGAATTAGGAGGTGGAAATCGTGACCGTTTTAAATACGATTTTAACTATTGTATTTATTATACTGAGTATTGTAATTACAGTGATTATCTTAATGCAGGAGGGGAAATCTGCAGGTCTTGGCGCGATCGCCGGAGCAGCAGATACTTACTGGGGCAAAAATAAGGGACGTTCCATGGAAGGAATGCTTGTAAAGCTTACAAGAATTTTTGTGATTCTGTTCCTTGTCATTGCAATGGTTCTGAATTTGGGAATCTGGTAGAAACCAGAAGCTGTCGATTACATCGGCAGCTTTTTTCATTATATAAGGAGAAGATCTGGGTATGGACGCAAAGTATGAACAGCGGAAAAAAATGATATATGACTTTATGTGCGATGATATGTATGTCCCGATGAAAATCAAGGAACTGGCGATCGTCCTCGGTGTGAAAAAAGATCAGCGCCCACAGTTGGAACAGATTCTGAATGATTTGATGATGGAGGGGTGCATCGTCTGCTCCAAGAGAGGAAAGTTCAGCAAATCGGAAGAGAAAAAGATCGTAGGCACGTTTCAGGCACATCCGAAAGGATTTGGATTTGTCAGCGTGGAGGGGGAAAAGGAAGATATCTTTATTCCGGAATCCGAAACTAACGGTGCGATGCATATGGATACGGTAGAGATTTCCGTATCACCGGCAGTGACCGGACGCCGCAGGGAGGGAAAGGTGCTGCATGTGCTTGAGAGGGGCATGAAGCAGGTGGTGTGCACGTATCAGCTGAATAAAAATTTTGGCTTTGCAGTGCCGGATAATCCAAAGTTTGGTTCGGATATTTTTATTCCGCTGGAGCGTTCGAAAGGAGCTGTAAACGGTCATAAAGTCGTTGTTGAAATCACACAGTACGGGAAAAAGGGAAAGAATCCGGAAGGAAAAGTGGTGGAGATTCTCGGGCATATCAATGATCCGGGGGTGGATATCCTTTCTATTGTGCGCGCTTACGGGCTTCCGGTGGAATTTGATCCGAAGGTCATGACGCAGGTAGAGCATGTGGCAAAGCCGGTATCGGAAGCGGATATGGCAGGACGCATGGATCTGCGCGACTGGCAGATGGTGACCATCGATGGCGAAGATGCCAAGGATCTGGATGATGCGGTGTCACTTACCATGGATCATGAAAATTATATTCTGGGTGTGCATATTGCGGATGTGTCCAATTATGTGCAGGAGCACAGTGCTCTTGACACGGAAGCGTTGAAGAGAGGAACTTCTGTATATCTGGTGGACCGGGTGATTCCGATGCTGCCGCATGCCCTGTCAAACGGAATCTGTTCCCTCAACCAGGGGGAAGAGAGGCTGGCACTCAGCTGCATCATGACGGTCAATCCTAAGGGCGAAATTATCGATCACACAATCACAGAGTCCGTTATCTGCGTGGACCGGCGTATGACGTATACCAATGTGAAAAAAATTCTGGCAGACCATGATCCGGAGGTGATGGCGGAATATGAGCCACTGGTTCCGATGTTTGAAAAGATGGCAGAACTGGCAGCAATTCTTCGCAAAAAGCGTATGAAGCGTGGTTCCATCGACTTTGATTTTCCGGAAACAAAGGTAATACTGGATAAGAATGGAAATCCGGTAGATATCCGTCCGTATGACCGCAATGTGGCAACGAAACTGATCGAGGATTTCATGCTTGCTGCAAACGAGACGGTGGCAGCCGAATATTACTGGAGAGAACTTCCGTTTGTCTATCGTACGCATGAGCAGCCAGATTCGGAAAAAATACAGAAACTATCCACGTTTATCAATAATTTCGGGTACTCTCTCCACATAGGAAGTGATGAGGTGCATCCGAAAGAACTGCAGAAGCTGCTGGAAAAAATCGACGGAACTTCGGAGGAACCGCTGATCAGCCGTCTGACCCTTCGCTCGATGAAGCAGGCACGCTATACGGTGGAAAATACCGGGCATTTTGGTCTGGCAGCGGATTGTTACTGCCATTTTACTTCACCGATCCGCCGGTATCCGGATCTGCAGATCCACCGGATTATCAAGGACAGTCTGCGGGGGCGTCTGGGCGAAAAGCGCATTGGCCACTATACGCAGATACTGCCGGAGGTTGCAAAGCATGCCAGTGAGATGGAACGGCGTGCAGATGAGGCCGAGCGGGAGACAATTAAGCTGAAAAAAGTGCAGTATATGGAAAACCATATCGGAGAAACCTTTGCCGGTGTTATTTCCGGAGTCGCAGAGTACGGATTTTTCGTGGAGCTGGAAAATACTGTGGAGGGTCTGGTACGTGTGACTTCCCTCACCGATGATTTTTATCAGTATTATGAAGAAACTTATGAACTGGTGGGAGAAGCAACGAACCGCAGGTTTAAACTGGGGCAGCAGGTGCGTGTGACGGTGGATAACTGTGACCGGATCATGCGGACGATTGATTTTACACTTGCAGATTCTGACGAAAATTGATGGAATTCTTAAAATTTTCAAAATAAAAGCAGCAGTTTATTGCATTTTGCAGGAAAATCATATACACTGAGTTTACAGAACAAAAAGGAGGGAGCCGGGATGGCGAAACAACCGAAGAAGTTAATAGCCAACAATAAAAAAGTCTATCACGATTATTTTCTCGAAGAGACTTTTGAAGCCGGTATCGCTCTTGCTGGAACCGAAGTAAAGTCCATGCGCATGGGCAAGTGCAGCATCAAGGAATCCTTTATCCATATTGAAAATGGGGAGGTGATCCTCTATGGTATGCATATCAGCCCATATGAGAAGGGAAATATTTTCAACAAAGATCCGCTCCGGCCGCGCAAGCTTCTGATGCACAAGAAAGAGATTCAGAAGATGGTCGGTAAGATCGCGCAGAAAGGATACACGATTGTTCCAGTGGAAGTATACTTCAAAGGAAGTCTTGTAAAAGTGCAGGTTGCTCTGGCAAAAGGAAAGAAGCTTTACGATAAGCGTCAGGACATTGCCAAAAAAGACCAGCGGCGGGAAGCCGAACGGGATTTCAAAGTGCGGAATCTTGGATAGGTGTTTCGCAAAAAACAGGCGGGAGGCAAGAGTTATATTTTTGCTCCGCAAAAACATAACAGGGGCTAGTAATGGTTTCGACAGGGATCATGCAGCTGGAGAAGCGAGTCGTACGGGATACGTTAAATTCCACAATTAAAATTAAACGCTGAAGATAATTTAGCATACGCTGCCTAATGGCAGCAGTCTGACCTAGGGCACTCACACTTTAGGATCCAGGCTTCGACTCTGTGAGAAACGACGCAGGCTAAGCTTTGCACCTGTGGGCGTATCATGAAGCTACTAAAACCGCAAGGATGTTTGTTTTCGTGTGGCGGAGGGAATGTCAAAGAATAAACTACACTCGTAGAAGGACAGGGAATTGGTTTTTGGACACGGGTTCGACTCCCGTCTAGTCCACTATTTAAGAAAATCCAGTGTTTATGCGGATTCGGAAGAAAACGTTGAGAACACTGGATTTTTTGTGACTTTTTATATTTCCAAATGAGAAACAAGAAGTCTTATTTTGAAATCAAAAAAACAAAGTGGATGACATGAAAGATGACACGAATCAAAGAAGATGGTTTTCAAAATATCCGTTTGCCTGATCGGAATATTTTTTTGAAAAATCCGATCTGGTACCGCGGTATACCTGATTCAGAACAGTGTTGGTTTTCCAACCTCCACGCTCCATGATGTATGCTTCTGGTACACCCATTGCGTGCATGATTGTGGCTGCATAGTGACGCAGATCATGGAAACGAAAATGTGGCAATCCAAGTTTTTTTATCGTGCGTCCGAAATCATGCGTAATCATATCCGGGTTAAGATTGCAGATTTTGCCGGAAACAGGAAGTTCTTTAATGACTTTATCTGGATATTCAACATAACGATCAGATGTACTATTTTTGGCAACTGATTTTAGTACCCATTTATAATTTTGATTCTTTACCATTGTTTGATGAACATGCACCGTATTTCCTTGTATGTCATCTGCATATAATCCACACACTTCTGATCTTCGTAATGTTCCAATAGATGCAAGAAGAATTGCAACGTATAGATCATAGTTTGCTGTTTTGGTATAGGAAAGCAATGATTGCAGTTCTTCGTCCTTTGGAATATAGTATTGTAAGATTTCTTTTTGGGGCATAGTAACACGAAATGATGCATCCGGTATTTGCAGGCGTATGACCGCACAAAGTAGGCTGTATGCGTTTCGAACGGTCTTGGGCGAATGTTTCCCCGCAAATTCATTTATAAAGCCAACAACTGTGTTCTGGTCAATTTCTGATACATCCATATCTTTGATTGGATCGTAATATTTTTCCATCTGCCGGTAACCGCGCAGGGTGGACGGAGAGAGCACATTGGATTTGGATTCTATGTATCTGGCAAGGGCATCTTTGAATGTGATTCTGTCCGGTGTGGCGCGTTCTTCGGCATAATTCAGTGCCAGCCGTTCTGCTTCACGCTTGGTTGCTGCTGTAAATGACTTGTAGTGTTTCTTCCCCTGTTCATCCTCGCCCAGAAAGAGCCGTGCTCTCCAAGATCCGGATGGTAATTTTCTTGCATTCATGTGTCATTCCTCCTAAAAATAGGCGCAAAAATAGCGCGGTAGTTGATTTATCGCGCTCCTGATGATACAATATGCTTGTTCACGGCGTGTATCTTCGGAGCACGTTTGCCGCTCTGGTGTTCCAGCACCGGGGCGGTTTTTATTATACAATTACAAAAACTTTTGGTACTAAGCAGAGCAATAATAAAACAATTATAACAACGGTTATAATCAGTGGAAGAGTCTTTCTTTCATGCTCCTCTACTTTTTCCTGTTTCATTTCATCTTTTGGAAGTCCTTGACGCACTGTATTTGAATATTGTAGATTATTTCCACAATATATGCAGCGCGTTGATCCTGGAGTATTTAATTTCCAACAATGATTGCACTGAATTTTATCCCCGTTTTCTTCCATATATGTATGCACGTCATATCCACATTTGGGGCAGTGAATAGTTTCAGTACTAATTAAGTCTCCACATTCTGGACATTTGAATAGTGCCATATTAGTATTCTCCTTTAATCATATTGTCAAATTCCCTTACTCTATTTTGAATTTTTAAATCCCATTTCTGCCCATCAAACATTTGACCAGATAACATTTCGTGGATGTATTGTTTGAATTCGCTATATGTAAAGAAACTTGGAGGTTTATTGATAAATAACAATTCATAATTTATATAAGGTTCTTGGCTTGCTAATTTTTCGATATCTTTATTTGACTTTGGAACAATATAACTGTTGTAAGAACTGGGGAAAACGCCATGCTCCAACGAGCTATATGCGTGAAAACAAAAACACGTTTGTATATACAAATTTTCAACGTAGTTAGTTAATATAACATCGGCAGGAACATTGTTGGTTGTTTTCTTTGATTCTTCAATTAGCATATTGTATAGTTGTAAAGATATTGAACCAACATCTTCGAAGTCCCTATGGCGTTCAAAAAAGAACTTCCTATTTGTTAAAATCTGAAACATTGTGTCATAAAAGTTCCTGTGGTATCGTCCGCCATTAGGTATTCTGTTATCATTAAATTCTGCGAGTGAAATCAAATATAAATATTTATGTAGTGGCACATAATCTTCATTTACTGCAAGGTAAGAATGCCCCTTTTCAGAAAGAATATATAATGGATTTTCACTGAGTATTCTATTTACCTCAGAAGAAGAAAGCTCATTTGCAATTCGTTGCGCCAATTCGGATTTATTACCAGTCTTTTTTACGCCTACACTTTCGGCTATTGTTTTTAATTCTTGAGAATTATATTTTGCAATAAGTGTATTTATTATATCCGCCCGCATAATATATTTTTCTGAAATCAAGAACTGAGTATAGGAGTCAAAATTGATAATACCGAGATCATGCAACCTGTTTTGCGAAAAGCTATGTAAATTGCGAGCCCCTTTTGAAAAACAGGATAATATATCTATCAGAGCATATTCTTGTTTTTCAGAAGAAGAAGCTTCTCGATAGTAATTATAATTAACTTTTTGATATTGATGTTGACTCCAGTAAGACAGTATTTCCATAACATGCTCATGAGTTGAGGCAGGACCAATATAATTTTCTGTTTGATGAGCAGTATTATCACACTTAATGTTATTTGATTGAAAATGAGAGTCTCTAAAATCAGATTCTTTGTATAGATTCTCTATTTTGAAAAAATTCAAGATTTTATCAAAAAACATAATTGCTCTCCCTAAATCAAGATTTTATTTTTAAAATTCATGATTTTTTTATCATATCCAGCGATTCTTGCTATCTGATCTGCCGATATGCCTGGATTTTCTAAAATCAATTCGTCCGGTATAAGTAGCTCAGCGGTGAATGTATTTGCTTCAATTTCCATCTTGGATGTGAGCAGCAAAGTTTTGTTTCTTATAAAGTAACAATTCTCTTTCCTGTGCATAATCGAGTGTGCAAGCTCATGAGCCATTACGAGCCGCATTTCATTTTCTTCCAGATCTTCGTTCAGAAATACGCATTTATGGTTTTTTAGGAACATATAACATCCAGCGCGACTGCCAAGCTCTCCAATTTGAACCTCTACATTTAGGCTTTTTGCAAGATCATATGGATTTCTGGTATTAAATTTTCTTACATAATAATTGACTAACTGTTTTATGTCTTTTCTCAATTATGTAACACCTACTTTTTGTTTTTGTTAGGATTATATTTTTCTTTATTGATCGGTTTTAATTTGCGCATCATCAATTCTATTTGCCCCAGCAGCAGCTCGGCATCATCTTTTGGTATCGGTTCTCCATCATAGGATAGTGGACCAGCAGATTCATTTAATAATTTGTTACGCATGTTTTCCATGTCTTTGGCAATGTCTCGTTCGTCTTTGGGCGTAAGAGATGCATTTGTTTGAGAATTTACATTTTCACCTTCATTACCATACATAACAAAGTCAATGCTTACATCAAAATATTTTGCAATTATTTCAGCTAAATCAATGCCACACCTAGAGCCCTTTTTCTTCCACGTACTTATTGTAGATTGTGATACTCCTGTATCTTTGCAGAATTTATATGCGCTTATCCCACGCAGTTGTAATAATTGCATAAAATTGTCATACATAATATATTCACCTTTCACAAAAACAATACTTTTGCAAAAACGTAGTAAATACTTGTTGACAAACGAAGTAAGCAATGCTATAGTTTAGACATACTTAATTGAACCGAAGTAAACAGCCACGTAAAGTTCGGTTTCAAACAAATACTTCGTTTGAGATATAAGTATAATTCGTTTTATTAAACTATATCACTATACCGAAGTAAACACAAGTATAAAATCCATACAAAAAGGAGGGATATTTTTGTCGAAAATGTACACTTGTGACGAAGTTGCAGAGAGATACAAGGTAAAAGTCATTACGGTATGGGATTGGATTCGCCAGAAGAAACTCAATGCAATCAAGCTCGGCAGAGAATACAGAATTTCTGAGGATGACTTGGCAATGTTTGAGAATGAGCGAAAAACAATTCGTACCTAAGAGCAGGGTATAGCATTGTGCGTCCAATAAAACGGACAACAGAAAGGAGCGTGAGAAAATGCCAAAAACGAATCTTGCGCAGAGCACCACAAAGAAGAAAATGGCATATGTTCGTGGAATGATGGCGGGCGGACAGGCGCAACAAAGTAAAGATCCGGCAGACCTTGCACCGAAGTATGGTGTCACGGAGAAAACAATCCAAAACTGGATCAGAAAGCCGGAAAGAATGAATGTCGAGAACTTTTTCCGTCTGGCTGATGATCTTGGATTGAAGATCACAGTGGAGTTTCGGAACATCCCGGAATAGGAGCAGGACATGAAAGAAAGAACATTTAAAATCGGAATTGTAGTTATGGCGCTTGGCGCAATGGCTATGGACTCGAAGGGAGTTGGCTGGATAATTGCCGCAGGAATGGTAATTGCTGGCGCGGTGATCGCACATGTGGCATACACACTCGAGAGAGTGGAAAGAGAGCGGAAGGAAACCGAGCACTGTATACAGAAGCTCCGGAAAGCAAGTTGAAAGGAGAAAAATGCACATCAGTGGAATAAAGCGTATGTATCCGCAATATCCGAATAAAGCTTCGAATCTCACGTACCCGCGAAAGGAAAAGAAAAATGATGGGGATTTCAAGGAAGTGTTGGATGTGGAAATAAAAAAGATGGAATTAGCCGACCAAAGCAATGATTCCATCTAATTGGGGGTTTATTTCTCTCGGGAAACAAAAGAAAAATAAGCATTAAAAATGCTATGCCTTTATTTTACAAGAAATATATTTAATGTGCAAGTGAAAAATATGAATTTACGTCAAATCGAATCGCTTGTAAGTGCGTATTTGCACTGCAAGGACGCAGAAAAGATTCTGAACAATGCAGGATCATTTATTTACACCGAAGCAGCGTGTCCGCTTATGGACGAGCCGATGGAGCAGATCTATGCGGCACTGATAGACGGACAGGATGATGAGACAGCGGACTGGATCTATGACCTGCTGCAAAAAGGTGAAGCAAAGGCAATTTATGATCTGCTGCAGGAAGGAGCCGACAATGGAAACGATCCCGGATAATTATGATTTCTTCCGGATGCATGAGGATGAGCAGGACGAATGGCTGGAACAACGGCCGGTGTGCGTCTGCTGTGGGGATCATATTCAGGATGATTATTGTTATGACGTTGGCGGAGAAATCTACTGTGAAGATTGTATGGTTTCATGCTTCCGGAAGGTGGTGTGATGTATTACAGACCCTGCCCCTATTGTGGGGCACATCTTGATCCGGGTGAATCATGTGACTGCCTGGAAAAGAAAAAGGAGAACAATAAAAACATCCTTGCAGCATATAGAAGTGGCAGGGATGGACAGATGGAAATGAAGTTGGAGGATATGATGTATGGCACTTAAATCGTGGGAAGAAATGCGCAAAATTGACGTAACTCCATATTGCCAGGAACGGGATGGAATGACGTATCTCAATTGGGCGAAATGTATTGATCTGCTGCATGAGAATGGTGCAAAGAAAGTTTACTGGGTGCCGATTCCGGATGAGGGAACGGGAAGTTCTTTGCGCATGGTTTCAAAAGATTTCACAGATAGTAAAGGAAATACAAATCGATGTTATGAGACACGAATTAAAGTTGTAATTGATGAAAATGAGTATGAAATGCAGTCGCCGGTGATGAATGGCTCCAATCCGGTCAAGGATAATTCCATGAGCCAGCAGAGGGTATGGAACAGTATGTGCCGGTCCTTTGTAAAGTGTGTGGCAATTCATACGGGGCTTGGATTTAACCTGTGGCTCAAAGAAGAAATGCAGCCTTTTAACAACATCATTCCTCGTAATGAGGAGAAGCCGAGCCCGGCAAATATTAAGATACTGAAAGACCTGTGCATCAAACATAAGGTGAATCTTGAATACTGGATCACGAGCAACGGAAAGACTTGGGACAGTTTATCAGCAGAAGATGTTGGTACAATGCTGAACAGTCTGAAATCGAAGTATGGTGATGACTGATGTATACGATGGTAGATGTGAAGCAGTACCGGGAAAACAGTGATGGAACAGATCTTGTTGTTTCCGTTCCGGGAATGAAACTTGGTGGTCTGCTCCAGAGAAAGAAGATCAAGAATGCAGAGATCCGCTTTGATGATGGGCGGCATATCTCTGCGGAGCAGAGGAAGAAAGCATATGCAACGATCCGGGATATTGCAGACTGGACAGGCTATCCACCGGAAGAAATGAAGGAACGGATGAAGTATGAGCATATGATCCGTACAGGAGATCCTTATTTCAGCCTTTCTAACTGTTCGATGGATACCGCGAGGGAGTTTATCAATACGATCTTGGAATTTGCTTTAGAGTGGGGAATCCCACTTTCAGACAATGCGATTGACCGGACGGATGATATTGGGCGGTATCTGTATTACTGCCTAATGCATAAAAAGTGTGCCATCTGCGGCAAGGATGGGGAAATCCATCATGAAGATGCAATCGGTATGGGAAATAACCGCCGGAAGGTGGATGATTCGGGTTATAAGAAGATCTGCCTGTGCAGGGAGCACCATACGATTGCTCACCAGATGGGAGTGATCCGGTTCCGGCAGATGTATAAGGTGTATGGAATTGTTGTGAAGGCGGAATGAAAATGACATTTGAAAGGTGGCGAGAAGTGCTGATTCGGGAGGTGGAGTGATTGGATGGCAACTACATAAAGCTGAGCCGCGGGCTACTGGAATGGGAATGGTACACAGATATCAATACAACCCGGCTGTTTATCCATATGCTTCTGAAAGCCAACTGGAAGGATGGAAATTTCAAAGGGACAACGGTTCCACGTGGATCGTTTGTCTCATCCATCGGGAAGCTGTCGGGCGAAACAGGGCTTACGGAGCGCGAAATCCGCACCGCAATTTCACATCTGAAAAAGACAGGCGAAGTGACAAGCAAAACGACAAACAAATTTACTGTATTTACAGTGGTTAAGTACGATTTGTACCAGACAATCGACAAGCAAAATGACAGGCAACCGACAGGCAACCGACATTCTAACGACATTCAAACGACAACAATAGAAGAAAAGAAAGAAGGGAAGAAGGAAAGAAACACACCCCCTATATCCCCCGTGGAGCGGTTTGCAGATTTTGCCGCAGCCTATCCGAAAACCTGCACTGGTTATCTGGCAGAGACGGAATACTGCAATGCGGTTGATGCCGGAGTGTCGGAAGCTGGCCTGATTGCAGCGGCAGAGAATTATGCTATTGCCTGCCAGCGGAAAAAGACACCAGCCCGGTACATCAAGAACCCGGAGAACTTTTTGAAAGAAAACCTGTTTATGCAATACCTGGAAGGAGTGGATGATGGACCAGCAGATGAAAAACATGATCAACGAAATACTGGAGCGCGTGAAAAATCGCTCAACGAACTGCTTGAAGAACGCGGATGTTCCGGATGTTTCGAAGGGTTCTGATGTGTGCCCAGTCTGCAAGGGCAGCGAATGGATTCTGACCGAAAAGGACGGTATTGAAACAGCCGTGCCGTGTAAGTGCCGGGAGCGTGCGATCATGTTGCGCCGGCTGCGGTTTGCGGATATCCCGGAAGCATTCAGGGGAATGGAACTGAAAACATTTCGGATGGATGTGTACCGGGAGCGGGACAGCAGGAAGAAAGTGTCGGATGCCTGCCGGATCATAAAAGCGTACCTCGGGGATTTTGAGAACCAGAGGGAGCAGGGGATGGGACTGTTTATCTGGTCCCGGACAAAGGGCAGTGGGAAAACAAGGATTGCGGCAGGGATTGCAAACGAGCTGATGAAAAGCTACGCAGTCAAATTTGCGGTATCACTGACCATCCTGCAGGAAATCAAGAATACATGGCGGCGGGACGCGGAATACAGTGAGAGCCGTTTGCTGGATGAACTCTGCACCACAGATATCCTGGTCATTGATGATTTCGGAGTGGAACGGCCGGCAGACTGGATCAATGACAAGCTGTACCAGATCATCAATGAGCGTTATATAAACCGGAAAGTGACGATTTTCACAAGTAATGAATCTCTGGAAACGCTGCAGTATGATGACCGCATCACGAACCGGATCAAGGAGCGAACCTACCAGATCGCATTCCCGGAAGAAAGCGTGCGGGATCATATCGCAGAGCAGCACCAGGAAGATATGCTGCAAAAGCTTTTGGATGGGTAATGAGAAAGTGGCGAGATACCAGAAAGGAGAAATCAAAGAAATGAGTAATGCATTAAAACGGAAGAAAAAGCCAACATTTTTCACGAAGCAGGATACGAAGATCATCGGCCGGAACGATTTTGAAAAGCGCAATGCTGATAAGGTTGTAACAAAATCTTACAAGGATTTCGTGGCAATTGGTTATATTGTTCTTCATGACAAATTTGGGTTCGGACAGGCAAGAATCATCCGGTTGCAGGATTTTTTGAAATCCTACTTAGATGAAGCGGCATCCGGTGGGGAAAATGGCAAGGACTTGGCTGTTTATCTGAAAAGCAAATACGGAATCGACATCAAAGAAGAAGTCGGAAAAATTCCACAGAGACAGTTAATGAACCTGTATGCAAAGAAAGGTTTCTGTATCGAGCGTGAAGCATACAGGCTTTCCAGTGCATCGTTGTTTAACTATTTCGCGCTCACGCTTACGATTCTGAAAAAGGAATTTAAGCTGTCTGTGAAGCAGTTACAGCAGTTCACGGACAAGTTTATTGACTACATCGACACATTGGCTAATTACAAGCAGTTCCAGTTGGCCGTGCCGATGATAGCTGAAACGTTAGCTGATGAGATTAAGTTTGTGTGTGATTTGGAGGTTTAAAGATGTTGAATAAAGAAAAATATGCGAAAGAGATTTTAGACATGGCGTGTTCTGGAAATAGAATTGCCAAGCTTGCGGAAAGTGAGGATGTGTAGAAATGGGAGTTTTGCTTGCATTATCAACCATATTTATATGGGGTCGGCTGGTTAATATTGATTGCGACCTAAAAGATATCAGCGAAGAACTGAAAAAGATGAATGAAAGGAGAAATGATGGAAGATAGATATTTATTCAGGGCAAAGAGACTTGATAATGGGGAATGGGTGCAAGGAGCATTACTTGACGGAGAAAATCATTGTCTTATAGGGCAAGAAATAAAATTTAGCCCATACTTAGAACACGAATGCAAGATTGTCGGATATGAAGTGGACAGAGATACAATCTGCCAATGCACCGGATTTAAGGATAAGAACGGCAAGTTGATCTGGGAGAATGACATTTTGATGTGTCATGGAAACTCGGAAGACCTTGTAAAAGCCGTTTTTGGAGAATTTAATTTAATCAACGCAGAAACACTGGAAGTTATTGACCGTGTTATTGGTTGGCATTATGAGGTTGTTCCAACAGATGCGCTAAGCAAGTGTGAGCCGTTCTGCTTTCCAATGCCACTTACAGAGGAATATGTAAAGACATGCGAAATGGAAGTTGTTGACAATCCGGAACTGTTGGAGGTGTAGCCATGACGATTGATGAAGCAATAGCACACGCAAGAGAAGTTGCAAAGCGCAGGATGGCTGAGTACGAAAATCATTATGATAAAGATGCACATTATTATCCGACACAGTGTAAAAAATGTGCCGAGGAGCATATACAACTTGCGGAGTGGTTGGAAGAGTTAAAGCAGTACCGCGTAATCGGCACACCGGAAGAATGCATGCGGAATAAGGATTTCTTGGATTTTCTTTCGGACAAAATGAACCCGAACGATTTTGAAACATACTTGCGCTTATACAATGCGTTGGAAGGAGGGGATGGGGAACGAGCGAAGAAATTAAACCATGCCCGTTTTGTGGTTGCCATGATCGTAGAGTAGGCGTGAGAAAAATGGGAACCAAAGGATACAAGATTATATGCGGCAAATGTGGCGGTGCTGGTCCGTATGTGAAAATTGAAGATTTCGCTAACAAGATGGATGCACAGGAAGAAGCGAAGGAAGCATGGAACAGGAGGGCGAACAATGGGACGATTGATTGGCGAAGACGAACTGATAAAGGGCAGAGTTGAGAATGATCCAGTTGTGATTGCGGCAAAATGCACACCGACCGCCTATGACCTGGATAAGGTTGTGGAGCAGTTGGAGAATGAGAGAAAGTTTTGGGAGAATGCATACGACAGTAATTTGGGAAAAGAGAAAGCAAGAAGTTATGAACATGCAATCGAGATTGTGAAAGGCGGTGGAGTAGATGCGAAAACCGATTCCTAAATCCGTAAGGAAACAGGTGTATGCGAAATATAATGGGCATTGCGCTTATTGTGGCTGTGAAATACCGGAGAAAGGCTTTAACGTAGACCATTTACATTGCCTTAGAAATTATGAATACACAGAAATAGACGTGCATGATATCAAAAATCTTATGCCGTCCTGTGGTTCGTGCAATCGGTATAAGTCAACGATGGACTTAGAGGACTTTAGAAAAGAGCTGCAAAAAATACCAGACCGGCTGAAAAGAGATGTGTGTACATACAACATTGCTCTGCGGTATGGCATGGTGCAGGAAAACAGAGAACCGATACAGTTCTATTTTGAGAAGGTGGGTGAAGAGGATGCCAATCAAGCCAGAAAATAAGAAAAGATATCCGGCAAATTGGAAGGATATCAGAAAAGACATTCTCAAGCGGGCAGATAACAAATGTGAATTTTGTGGAATTGAAAATTATGCTATCCGTGAAAATGGCTCAAAAGTTGTCCTAACAATAGCGCATTTAGACCATACACCGGAAAATTGCGATTATAGCAATCTTAGAGCGTTGTGCCAGAAATGCCATAACAAGTATGATGCAAAACACAGGGCAGAGACGCGGAGAAAGGTGGGTGCGAGAAGCCGGAAGGAGTGTGAGGTATGACTGAACTTGAATGGAAAGAAGTCGAACCAGAGCAGGAAGACTGGAAGAAACAAATTGATGTAGTTGCCTATTACGGAGATCTCGTCATAGGAAGCATTGTATATTGTGGTGAAGAAATTGGATGGCAGTCTGTCATTGATGGGCACATGGATTTTTTACAGGCAGAATCTCTGGAAGATGTGAAAGAAGAAATGATTGATGCGTTAGATAATCATTTCACAGACCAAATCAATTATTACAAAGAATTGCAGGAAAGCCTTGACGAATTAAGGGGGAATGAAAATGCCTAAAGCAGTATTGGTAATGAATATGCCGGAATCGTGCTTCGGATGCAATTTTATGTATTGTGACGAGGAAAGCGACACGGAGACTTGTCAAGCAATGGAAACGGCAAGGGATATCGACCTGATTGAAGATAGACCAGATTGGTGTCCGCTCCGGGAACTGCCGGAGAAGATGGAAGTGTGTGGGAAGTACCCGCAGCCGGGTAAGCCTGTCCCGTCGTATAGATTTGGTTGGAATGCTTGTTTAGATGAAATTTTAAAAACAGATGGAATGAGAAAGGAGTAATGACAGAAGCCTTGGTAGACCAAGGTTGACCGCCTAAAGGTGAAGAAAGGCGAGAACAAAAGGAATTTAATTAGCGGTGTCGTATGGCACTATTGGGAGCCGTAATTCCTTATCCACGGACACAGAGCAATCTGTTAAGTGGTTGTCATGAAAAGATTAAAAGTATGTTGGGTAAGCGCAGGAATATCAAGTTTTATGGCTGGATATCTTGCTGGAGATGTAGACGAATGGATTTACATTGACATTGCAGACCAACATCCAGACAGCATGAGATTTATTAAAGATTGCGAAAAAGCAATCGGGAAGAAAATCACAGTGCTACGATCAACGGAATATCGAAATGTAGAAGATTGCGTAAGGGTGTTTGGTGGTTTTAAAAATTCGGCTAACGGATTTGCACCATGTACTAATTGGCTGAAAAAGCGAATCCGTAAAGAGTGGGAAGCTGAACATGCGGACTATGAGATCACGTATGTTTGGGGCTTCGACCTTAAGGAAAGGGACAGAGCCGATCGGACGATAGAAGCCAATCCGCAGGCTGCACATGAATTTCCGCTGATAGAAAAGAATTTATCAAAAGAAGAAGTGCATGGACTGTTTGAACGGACTTTTGCATTTGCCCGACCTTTGATGTATGACCTTGGTTATCCAAATAATAATTGTATCGGATGCGTAAAAGGTGGTATGGGTTACTGGAATAGAATCAGAAAAGATTTCCCAGAAGTCTTTGCAAGCCGGGCGAAGTTGGAAAGAGAAGTCGGACACTCCATGTTGAAAGACAAAAACGGTCCGGTATATCTGGATGAATTAGATCCCGATCGGGGAGACATGAATACAGAGATTATGCCGGAGTGTGGAATTATGTGCTACTTGAGCATAAAATAAAAGTCTTTAGGATAAGTAGAAGGGCGGTCGGCAGTTGTGCTGACCAAGGTGTTACTTGTTTGTGTGGTTGGAATTTGTGTTGCCATAGTATCCTCCGTTTCCGTGCTAAAAGCACAAAGTGCAATTATTAAAGTCGCGATGAATTTTATGACTGCCAACCGAATTCCCTTCCCCCAAACGGTTTTACCCGCCTGCTTATCATAAAGACAAGGACATTTTAAAACAAAGCATTCAAAAATGCAAGAAAGGAGCCGAACCTCCGGCCGGGGTAACGATATATCGGGTTCCTTTTGAAAAATGACATATAAAGAATTTTTAGAAACAAAGATTGAACTTGCGACAGAAAGCGGATTTATTGTGGATCTGGAAAAAGTCAATAAGGTATTGAAACCGCATCAGAGGGATGCTGTGGTGTGGGCGCTGAAAGGCGGTAGGCGTGCACTGTTTGAAAGTTTCGGGCTTGGAAAGACCGTGCAGGAGATTGAGTTTTGCCACTTGGCAGCGGAGTACAGCGGTGGCCGTGCATTGATCGTGTTGCCGCTTGGAGTAAAGCAGGAGTTCACGCATGATGCGGTGGAAGTGCTTGGATATGAGAAACCGGAGTATTGCCGGACGATGGAAGAGGTGGAGCAGAGCACAAGCCAGATTGTATTAACAAATTATGAGCGTGTACGGGATGGGGATATCCGGCCAGATTACTTTGCAGCAACATCACTCGACGAAGCCAGTGTTTTAAGAAGTTTCGGAAGTAAAACTTATCAGACGTTTTTAGATAAATTTAAAAATGTTCCGTATAAGCTGGTAGCCACGGCTACACCATCACCAAACAAATACAAAGAGCTGATCCATTATGCCGGATATTTGGAAGTGATGGATACCGGGCAGGCATTGACGCGGTTCTTCCAGAGAGACAGCACCAAAGCAAACAATCTGACCTTATATCCAAACATGGAAGATGAATTTTGGATGTGGGTAAGCAGTTGGGCACTTTTTATCACGAAACCTTCAGATCTCAATCCGGTATATTCCGATGAGGGATATGATCTGCCGCCGCTTGAAGTAAGATGGCATGAATTGCCGGTGCATTATGGCGATACTGCAGATCGGGACGGCCAGATGCAGTTATTTCAGGAAGCTGCCGAGGGATTGAAAGAAGCTGCGGCAGTTAAAAGAGAAAGCATTGACCGCCGTGCAACAGAAATGAAAAGGATTGTGGAAGAATCGCCGGATGATCATTTCTTGTTGTGGCACGATCTGGAGAATGAACGGCATGCGATCAAGAAAGTGCTGCCGGAAGTGGTGGATATCTACGGATCGATGGATTATGACCTGCGCGAGCAGAGGGTAATTGATTTTTCGAATGGACGGACAAAGTTGTTTGCAACGAAGAAATCATTGTCCGGATCCGGATGTAACTTTCAGAGATATTGCCACAGGGAGATATTTCTCGGAATTGATTATGAGTTTAATGATTTCATCCAAGCAGTACACCGGTGTTACAGATTTTTACAGAAAGAGCCGGTCGTGATTGACATTATCTATATGGAAAATGAGCGGCAGATCAAGGAAGCGTTGCTGGAAAAATGGAAGAATCACAATCACATGGTTGCAAAAATGATAGAGATTGTGAAGAGGTATGGACTTAATTCAGAGAATAAGACACGGCGGTTAGAAAGGAAGATGGGCGTGGAAGGCAGCAGAGAAGAAAGAACGGTTAGGGGAAACCATTATGAAGCGGTATATGGGGATTGTGTAGAGGAAACCCGGGCAATGGAGACAAACAGTATTGATCTGATACATACCTCGATCCCATTCGGCAACCATTACGAATACAGCGCAAATTATAACGATTTCGGGCATAACCAGAACACGGACCGGTTCTTTGAACAGATGGATTTTCTCACACCGGAACTGCTCCGAGTCCTGAAGCCGGGTCGTGTGGCTGCAATCCATGTCAAAGATCGCGTACTGTTCGGAAATGCGACTGGTACCGGGATGCCTACAATCGAACCATTTCATGCGCTTTGCATTGCACATTACATGAAACACGGATTCCAGTATTTCGGTATGATTACTGTCGTGACTGATGTTGTCCGTGAGAATAACCAGACATACCGCCTTGGATGGACAGAACAGTGTAAGGATGGTTCAAAGATGGGTGTAGGATGCCCGGAATATATCCTGCTTTTCCGGAAGTTGCCGACAGATAGATCTACGGCATACGCGGATGATCCGGTCAAGAAATCCAAAGAGGATTACACCCGGGCACAATGGCAGATTGATGCACATGGTTACTGGAGATCGTCAGGAAACCGACTGATCAGCAAGGAAGAACTGAAAGAGTTTCCTGTGGACAGTTTACAGCAGGTGTACAGGGAATACAGCCGCGGCAATGTATATAACTATGAGGATCATGTGAAACTTGCGGAAGATCTGGACAAGGACGGGAAGCTCCCGGCAACATTTATGGTAGTTGCACCGGGATCGTGGAATCAGTTGGAAGTGTGGGATGATATCAATCGGATGCGTACCCTTAACACCACGCAGAGCCGCAGACGCGCTCAGATGCACGTATGCCCGTTACAGTTGGATATCGTGGAGAGAATCATCAACAGATATAGCAATGAGGGTGATACGGTCTATGATCCGTTTGGTGGTCTGATGACGGTACCAATGACGGCGATTAAGATGCACCGGAACGGCAAAGGATGTGAGCTAAACCCAGATTATTTCCGGGATGGCGTCGGATATCTGCAGGCTGCAGAGAATGAAGTTGACGAGCCGACATTGTTTGATTTCATGCCGGAGGTGCTGCCATGAAAGATTTAATTATCGATTGCTTCGCTGGCGGCGGTGGGGCGAGTGTGGGAATTGAGATGGCTCTTGGGCGGCCGGTTGATATCGCAATCAATCACGACCCGGATGCCATATTGATGCACAAGACAAACCACCCGGATACGCTGCATCTGACAGAGGATATCTTCAAAGTCGATTTGCAGAAATATGTAAAAGGCCGGCATGTAGCACTGATGTGGGCAAGCCCGGACTGTACAAGCCATTCCAAGGCAAAAGGTGGAAAACCACGGGAGAAAGGACTGAGAATCCTCCCGTGGGCTGTATATAAACATGCCAAAGCAATCCTGCCGGATGTGATTATCATGGAGAATGTGGAAGAAATACAGCAATGGGGTCCTCTTGATGAGAATGGACATCCTATACCGGAGCGTAGGGGAGAGGACTATAAGAAATTTATCACGGCCATGAAATCGCTGGGATATATATTTGATAGCAGGGAGCTGGTAGCTGCTGACTGTCCGTATCTGAAAGTCGGGTCCCGGACACCGAACATGAGAATTGACGAGGAACAGACCGGACAGCTCCGGTTTGCGTAGGAGGTAGAGCATGGATAGATTAACAAAAAGGTCGCATAATGGAACGGCTATCTATAACACACCAAGCGGAGAACCCGTTAAATGGGAAAATAACAGACATAATGTGCTTCAAAAGTTGGCAGATTACGAAGATGCAGAGGAACATGGATTGCTTCTGAAACTGCCATGCAAGGTGGGGAGCACACTTTGGAGTAATGATTTCGGAACGACTTGTCCTTATGAGGTTACTGGATTTTCTTATAAAAATCTGAACGATGATGAAGATGATGACGATTGCGATTACGGAGATGAAATTGTTTTGCATTACCGAAGTTGCGGTGGTGCCATAACTGGGAAATTTGCGGAATCGGAAATTGGCAAAACCATATTCCTCACTCGTGAAGAAGCAGAGAAGAAACTGGAAGAATTGAGAGGTACAGAATGAAACCACTTGAAGTATGGAGAATAATCAGTAGCAATATGAACGAATTGGCAAATATGCGAAATGCACTATATCCGCAGGGCAAGGGATATTCCCAAGAAGAAGTGCAAGCCGAGGTTATGTGTTATGAAGCATTGAGGAGAATGGAGGAAGAAAATGAGTGATGTAAAACTTTTGCCGTGTCCGTTCTGCGGTGGAGAAATAAAACTGGATGAAGATGATTTTTATATGTTCTGCTGTGATACCTGCGGTGCAGGAATAACATTCGCACATGAATTAGAGGATGGAACCGCAGAAGATTGCACAAAAGAGGAAAGCATTGAAAGTTGGAACACCCGCAAGCCTATGGAACGGATTGTGGAGCAGTTGGAAGATATATCAAAAGTGTACTGCGAAGAATACCATCAGCAAGAAGGTATATTATGGTTGCAGGATGCAGTAGAGATTGTAAAGCGAGGTGGAGCAGATGAATGAGAATGAAGCAATGAAAGATTTAATAAAACACAGGCAAGGGTCAGCTAGAGAGGTTGAAAGACTGAAAAGTGATGGACGGGACTTCTCACATTTTCAAACATGTGTTGATTCTATTGACATAGCAATCAAAGCACTCGAAGAAATCCAACAGTACAGAGAACTCGGAACTGTTGAAGAACTGCGAGAATCAATGGAAATGAAGCAGAAGTACGAAAAACAATGGATTGATGATATAAACAATCCTCTTGAGCCGCTGAAACTGTCAAGTGCTTTGCAGAGCGAGATTTTTAAGCTCGAATACAGGAAAGCCAATAAGCCGAAAGAAATCAATATTCTTGATTATACGATTATATACGCTTTAAAAGATTGCTTGGAGAGATATTCGGGAATCAGGGAGGAGTAGACATGCAGGAAGTATTTGAGAAGATAAAACAAAGAATTATGATTGCTGCGACGGAAGCTTGCGGATATGCTCCTTTGACAAGAGCCGTGGCGGAGAGTGAGCTGAAAGATATCATGGAACAAATTGCCGCCGAGTACAACAATGGTTGGATTCCATGCAGCGTAGAACTTCCACCACAACCGAAAGAAAATCCCGTGTTTGACAGTAAACCATTGGAATTGTACCTTGTTGATTGTGGAGAAGAGTATTCATTTAGAGCATTTTGGAACGGAAAAGATTTTACAGATGGGTGGAGCAAGTTGAATGTTATCGCATGGCAACCGCTACCAGAGCCATATCAGCCGAAGGGAGATTGAGAAGAATGGCGAATCAGAAATACTGTGATAAATGCGGATACATAAAAGAACAGTGCGAATGCGGGAAAACAAAAACAAACGCTGACCGCATCCGTTCCATGAGTGATGAAGAGCTGGCAGAGAAAATGTTCGAACTTGAGAACAAGGAACTATGTAAGGTAATTCCATTCTGTAAAAGTACAGATGAGTGCACAGATATAATGGACAGCGGGGAACTGATACCGGATGAGTTATGCAAACAGTGCCTGGTTAAATGGCTGCAGTCAGAAGTGGAGGGATAGATATGAAGATTAAAAGTATATTAGAATTTTGCTCTTGTAAAGGGTGCAGAAAAAAATATGATTTTGATATTGAACTTAAGGCAGGAGGTAAGAGAAAAAAATTTAAGCTGTGTGAGGAGCATACTAAAGAACTCATGAGAATTGGAAAGCTGAAAAGTGTAACATTCGAAGAAACGATAAATGTAGAGTAAATAAGCAAATTCGCGTTTGTGAATTGCTAAAAGTGAAGAGAACCTTGATAATTGAATATTGGTGGTTGGAGTGATATGATTATATAAAATAATGACGAAAGGTAGTACAGTAAGTATGAATATAACAATAACAGAACCAGCTGGAACCAGTGGCGAAATAATTATTGGAATATTTACAGCTTGTGTTTCAATAATTACATTTATCGTTGGTGCTATTATAGAAAGTAGGAGAGAAAAAAGAAGATTTAAACAAGAAAAGACTATGCGATTGCTAGATGAAAAAATTATTGCATATCAAAATATGTATGCAGCTATTTTGGAATATAAGTCATATTTTGAACTTTTCATCGATGGTGGAAACGAATATAAGGAAAGTGCAGATGCCAGTGAATTTGCACCACTTGCTTCAAATCAGAAATTTAGAAATGAGTACAATTTATACTCACTGTATTTAAGTGAAGAATTATGTAAGATTTGCCTAAATACATTAGAAAACGGGGAAATTCTTAATAATCTTGCAATTTCTATCCATAGTGATGCTAATATGGAAGATAGCGTAGAACCTAGTTGTATAAATGTTTTAAACAATATCCAGAAATGCATAGACCAGATCAGAGTGGAAATAAATGTATAGCAGTTACCAACCGTCAATATTCGATGGTTGGTATTTTTTTGCGCAAAATTTGAAAGGGGGAATGTACTTGGATGAAAAAGAAATATACGAAATTTGCCAGAGTGTAGATGCATTTATTGCGGACTATCTGGCAGAATCCATTGTTAAGGGGACAAGTTACGATCTTATGGAAGCACACCACGGCATTCTTCCAATATCTCGAAATTGTTTCTACCGCCGCCGCAGGATCGTACAGCGAATCATTAAGCAGAGGTTAGGGCGGATCGAAGAGGAGCAGAACGGACAAATGAAGATGGTGTGGTAAAATTGAAATGGATGTGGTTGAAAGATTATATGCTTGTGATTATAATGGAATTACAAGTAAAAATTGGGGAGATGGTGGGAATATGAAGGATGAATTTAAAAAGATAATAGATCAAGATATCGCAATTGGAAAAGAAATTATAGAGAAACATGATGTTCGTGCAGGAAAAGAAATTCATCGAAGATTAAAATCAAAGTACAATGCTATAATATCAGGTTTTGATGGCGGATTGCATGATTTATTCTATGATGATACTGGAGAAAAGTGTTTGGAGAACATCAAAACTATGATCGAGAAGTTGGAACTCTTTAAAGCTATGGAATATGTAAACATATATAGTCAGGATGCGTCTGGAATTACAATTAATAATAATAACACAAATTCTAATTCGGTAGAGATGAATATGTCTTTTGAGATGGCAAGAGAAACGGTTGAAAATATGACGGCATTACCGGATTTTGAGGTAGAGGAGATATTATTGAAGATACAAGAATTAGAAAATATAGTGAAGTCAGATGAAAGAAAAACTAAGAAATGGGAAAACGCAAAGTCGATTATTAAATGGATTGCAGATAAAGGAATTGACGTTGGAAAGGTGCTTCTCCCATTAGTACTACAAATTCAATGAGATTAATAGAGAGGATAGTGCCTCTCTTTTTTCATGCCCTAAAATGGTACAAATTCTCTGAAATACTGTTTTATAATTATGGTATGAGGTTAGAAATGTACCATTTGGCAGAGAAGAGGTGAGATAGTGGAGAATTATGAGAGAGCAGAACAGGACTACATGGGCGGTATGAAGTACAAAGATATAGCAGAGAAGTACGGAACCACTATCAACACTGTTAAAAGCTGGAAGAAACGGTATGGGTGGAACAGAGAAGAGGGTGCACACAAAAGTAAAAAGGTGTGCACACAAAAAGGTAAGGGTGCACACAAGATGGCAGCACCTATAGATGATGGCACGAAAGAAACATTACAGAATTATGGACTTACACCGGAACAACAGATGTTCTGCATATATTACAGTAGGACGTTCAATGCAACCCAAAGCTATTTGAATGCTTATGGGTGTAGTTACGAGACTGCAATGGTTGAGGGAAGTAAAAGTCTAAGAAAGCCAAAGGTTCGAGCAGAAATAGAGCGATTGAAAGAGATCAAGCGTCAACAGATAGTTGCTGGAACTGATGATATTGTGGAACTACAGATGCGTATTGCTTTTGCAGATATTGGCAACTATATGTCGTTTGGGCAGAAAGAGATTGAGGATCCAGAGACGGGGATTGAGTATATGGTCAGTACAGTTGACCTGAAAGAATCGAAAGATACAGATACACAACTGCTCCAAGAGGTTAAACGTGGGAAAGATGGCGTATCTGTAAAATTAAAGGATGCGCAGAAAGCCATAGACTGGCTGACAAAATTCTTTGAAATGAATCCATCTGATAAGCACCGGAAAGAATTTGACCAGCGTAAACTTGAACTTGAATTGATTAAATTGGAGATGCAGACCAAGGATGCTACAGAGGATGCACCGGAGCAGGACAACTTCTTGGATGCTCTGAACGACACAGCAAAGAAAGCGTGGTCGGATGATTGATTGGACAGATTTTGACCGGCGGGTGCGTAAACTAAAAGAAAATGTAATGAAGAATGCTATCCGGATGAAGCAGAAGTATAAGCAGAACGGATTTACGTTTAAGCCATTTTCAAAGAAACAAAAGCAAGTTCTTACTTGGTGGTGTGAAGATTCACCGGTTAAAGATAAGGATGGAATCATAGCAGATGGTGCAATCCGAAGCGGTAAGACATTGTGCATGTCGTTAAGTTTTGTTCTGTGGGCGATGAGTACATTTAATATGCAGAATCTCGGCATGGCAGGAAAGACAATCGGATCATTCCGACGAAATGTGCTGTTCTGGTTGAAACTGATGCTCCGGAGTCGTGGTTATAAGGTGACAGATCATAGATCTGACAATATGGCTGAAATCAGCAAAGGCGATACAGTCAACTTCTTTTACATATTTGGTGGTAAGGATGAGCGGTCGCAGGATCTGATTCAGGGTATCACGCTTGCCGGAATGTTCTTCGATGAAGTTGCGCTGATGCCGGAGTCATTTGTCAATCAGGCAACTGGACGATGCTCTGTAGATGGTTCTAAGTTTTGGTTTAACTGTAACCCGGATTCTCCTAGCCATTGGTTCAAACTGAATTGGATAGATAAGGCTGATGAAAAGAAACTGATTTATCTTCATTTTACAATGGATGATAATTTATCCCTGTCGGAGAGGATTAAGGAAAGATATAGGGCAATGTATAGCGGTGTGTTCTATGACCGTTTTATCCTTGGACTGTGGGTGATAGCCGAGGGACTTGTATATGGTATGTTCGATAAGGAAAAGAACATTTTTCACGGAGAGTATACATACAGTCCACAAGCATCCTATTACATTGCTATCGATTACGGAACCATGAACCCATTCGCAGTAGGACTTATGGAATTACAGAACAGCGGCAGGGTACGGATGCTCCGGGAGGGACATTATTCTGGAAGGGAAACCGGAGTGACGATTGACAACGAGGCATATTACAAGATGATCCAAGAGGTGGCGGGAGATTTCCCGATCACTTCCATTGTCATTGATCCGTCAGCCGCAGCCATGAAAGCAACAATCCGGAAGTATGGAGAGTTTACCTGCACAGATGGAAATAATGATGTGTTGAATGGAATCCAAGAGGTAACGAAGTATTTGAATCTCGGTATGCTCCAGATACATGAGAGCTGCACCGAGACACAGAAAGAGTTTGGCGCGTATGCATGGGATGAAAAGGCAGTAGGAGAGGATCGAGTGATTAAGGAATACGATCACCACATGGATCTTATCAGATATTTTATTTATACAGTAGCGCGCAGATATAACAGAGGACTTATATAAGGCGGTGAAATATGGGATTATTAGCAGCAATTAAAGGATTAGTGAGTAGAATGTTCCAATCAGAGATGCAGGACCAATTCCATGTGACTGGTATTACATCCGGTGATATGCAGAAAGCAATACAGAATTGGATGCTGATCTATAAAGGAGAGCCGGATTGGGTAGACCCAGAAGAGGGTATCAGGACAATTAAATTTGCAAAGTTTGTGTGTGAGGAAATCGCACGCCTTGCTACGCTTGCTATAGATGTGACGTTTGATGGAACAAGGAAAGAGTATATGACACAGTTCTGGGAGAAATCTGTACATGATCATATCCGGGAGTGGACTGGCACCATGTGTGAATGTGGAACGGTCATTCTTAAACCGAATGGTGTTGGTGTGGACATTGTAACGCCAGACCGATTTGAGATCACAGAGCTAGATGGAAACCACAATATAACCGGTATTGTATTCCAAGATGATTACCAGGAGGGCAAAGAGCATTACACTAAGCTGGAATATCACAGATTCTTTAATGCAAAGGTACGTATGACAGATGAAGAGAAGTATACAGATAAAACGTTTTATTCCATCTCGAATAGAGCATTTGTGTCGGAAAATTCCGGGGAACTTGGAAAACCTGTTGATCTGACCATGACAAAGTGGTCTGCTTTGCAGCCGGATGTGCATATAACAAAGAAGAGCGGAGACCAGATTGACTCGATGCTGTTTGGACTGTTCCGGATGCCATCTACAAATGATGTGGATCCAAAAAGCCCGCTTGGATTATCAGCATTTGCAGATGCTATCGAGGAGTTAAAAGATTTGGATATAGCATACAGCCGGAATGCAGAAGAAATTTTCGACAGCAGGCGATTGGTAATGGTGGACGATCGGTTGGTACAGAAGCCGGCATACAGGGATGAAAAGGGCGTGACTGTAAGACAAAAAGTGAAGCTGCCTAAGTTTTTTAGAGCAATGTCCGGGATGGACGCGGAAGAAACATACCACGAAGTCAATCCTCAGCTCAATACAGATGTAAGAAAAAGTGGAATCAATCAGCAGCTATCCCTTACCGGAGTAAAGTGTGGATTCTCAAACGGTTATTTTGTTATAGATGAAAAAACAGGAATGATAACAGCAACACAGGTGGAGTCAGATGATAGACGTACTATTCAGCTCATTAAAGACGTACGGGATGCAATGCAGGACTGCCTTGATGATTTGTTCTATGCGCAATCTGTATTTGCGGATTTGTACGGTCTTGCACCGGTTGGTGATTATGAGCCACAGTATGACTTCGGGGACATTACATACAATGAGGAAGAGGACAGAATGAGAAACCTCACACTCGCCAACTCCGGATACATTCCAAAGTGGCAGTATTTGGTCAGATTCGAAGGGTATTCAGAGGAAGATGCAAAGGCGGCTGTTGCAGAAGCAAGCGGATCACAAGAAAAAGGATTATTCAACGAGGAATAGACATGCAGTATAACCAAACTGTGGGATGCGCAGATATCCACATAGACACCAAAAGAATAGATAATAATATACGGAATGCACAGAAACTGTTGAATATGCAGGTGGTTGCAGACTGTGACGAGTACATACCAATGGCGCAGGGAGCCTTGCGTGGATCGGCAAATTATCCAGATGGAATATATGGCGGACAGGTGGCATGGAATACCCCATATGCACATTACCAGTATATGGGGGAGCTGTACCTCACGGAAGACGGCCGATCTTTTGCGAATAAGGGAGAACGGAAGTACCCTACAGGGATGCCACTTGTACAACATACTCCTGGAACTACAGACCATTGGTTCGAGCGGGCGAAGGAAACACACGGAAAACAATGGCTTGAACTGGTAAAACGAGAGGCAGGAAAAGGATAGATGCTTACACCAGATTACTTTTATGGAAAATCTGACAAGTTAATAGAGATGTACCAGGAGTTGGAAGATTGGATTCTGCAGGACATTGCCATGCGCCTGGTGGAATCAGAGAGCCTATCCGGAACCGCAGACCGCGAACTGTGGAAACTGCAACAGATGGGATTGCACCGACAGGAGATTGTAAAACGCATTTCGGAGTTGACGGGCAAGAGCCGGAATGAAGTGCGCCGGTTGCTACGAGAGAGTGTGCTTACTTCGTTTTCGGACGATAAGGGTGTACTTGAACGACTGGCAGATGTGCAGCCGCCACTGCAGAATAACATGGTGATCGCTGCCATGAATGCGGAGATGATGAAAACATTCGGAGAGTTGAGCAATCTTACAAACACAACCATAGACCAATCGCAACGGGATCTGCTGAATCTTCTGAACGAAGTGGATTTTCGTGTGGCAAGTGGGTTGCAGTCCTACAGTAGTGCAATCTGTGAGGTGTTAGATCGGTATGCAGAAAACGGTATGCGTGTGGATTATCCAACCGGTTCCCGGAGATCGTTGGAAGCAGCCGTGCGATGTTGCATTGTAACATCCATGAACCAGACAGCTGCACAGGTTACGAATAAGTATATTGTGGAAGCTGGGGCAGAATATGTTCTGGTGTCCGCGCATATGGGCGCCCGGCATGACAAGATCAACCCTACAGGATTGCAGTCACATGATTGGTGGCAGGGGAAAGTATACAAGATTCGCGGTGCTGATCCGGATACAGCGAATCTACTTGAATCTACCGGGTATGATATAGATCTGCAGACCGGAGAGGGACATGTGGTTAATCCTCTGGGATTGCACGGGTATAATTGCCGACATTCGCATAAACCGTGGCACAAGTCCTTGCGCAATCCATATGTGGATGAAAACGGCAATCCGAAGATAGATATCCATGAGAGCCAAGAACTGTACGATCTGCAGCAGAGACAGAGAGCGATGGAGCGGGCAATCAGAAAGACCAAACGCCAGCTTCTTATGAAGGAACAGGAGATGAAAGCATTTCCGGATGATCTGAATCTGCAGAGCGATTATGATAAGTTATCTTCAAGGCTTCGTGATCAGAACCGTGCATATGGCGTATTCTGTGCGGAGAATGGCTTACAGAGACAGTATGATCGTGTTAAGGTTGCCGGATTCAAGAAGCCGCAGGCGGCAAAGGCAAACGGCAGAGCGACGGCATACAAGAATGAACAGTATGCATCGTATGAAGCAAATCTTGGTAAGAATATGGTTAGCAAATCGGAATTCACGAGGATAATGTCAGATCGGTCGGAAAAGAAATTATTTACTCATTATTCAGAGGCCGTAAAGAGGGGCGATGTGTCACCATTGGCAGATTATGGCATGTACCGAAAGACAGCTATGGAATTACAGGATAAATGTGTTGGACTTACTACTTCAAATGGTATAAAATTAAAAAGAAGATCCCTTCATTGTATAGATAGGGTTATTGGATCTGTTGAACAGCGGAGAAATGGCATTACAGTGGATGATGTTGTAAAGGCACTTACATCACCAGAAGCAGAAATTAGACCGGTGAGATATTCCGGGACGTCGGCAAGTCAGAAATTTATATACAAAAATGCAGAAGTAACAATCAATCCGGTTACTATGACTTTGATTCAGGTAAATCCACATCACAGGGAGAAATGATATTATGAATATTGCAAAAAAAGATATAGAGACATTAGAAAAATATATCCTGAATATACATGAAATGTTATCTGTTAAAAGCGTCACAGATATTTTGGAGATGATAGATGACTTGATTATCGACGATATTCTGGAGCATGAGGATGAGCCGAGTAATACCGGCAGGGAATTGCAACTGATTTATGATAGAATTCAAAGAGATAATTGAGAGTTTGGTACAAATCCAAGTCGGATATGATGTATGATAATAATACAGATGGATTTCTTCTCATTGGTCATCTGCTAAACCTCCTTTTTATTCATAAACTCGTTAAAAGCGTCTTGAAATACAGGCGCTTTTTGCGTGTCAAAATTGGTACAAATCTTTTATAATCCTGTGTTACAATAAATTTAACAAATAAATAAGCACCGGACGGAGAGTAGGAATCTGTTCGCTACCCTACAACAATTATAGGATGACCGATATGGCACGTCCTGTTTTGGGCGTGCCTTTTTATTTGTTTTTTGCCAGCTATGGAGTAAATAGCAACTCACTTGTGCCGGACTGACCGGAGCAACAACTTGGAAAGAGAGAGGTAAGAGACATGGTAAAGATTATCAGCGAGTTGGAAAAAATTGGGTTTGAGATCACGGACGAACAGAAGGAATCTATCAAGAAGAGTATTGGTGAGGAATTGTATTCCAAGCAGGAACTTGATAAGAAGATCTCGAAAGTTGAAACCGAGCGTGACAACTACAAAAAGCGCGCAGATACCGCGGAGGACACCTTGAAAGGGTTCGAGGGCAAAGATTTTGACGAAATCACGAAAGATCGTGACGAGTGGAAAAGAAAAGCGGAACAGGCAGAAAAAGATTTCAATGCCAAAATTGCCGAGCGCGATAAAAACGATTTGTTGGAAAAGGCTTTCAAGGATATTAAATTTTCTTCTGAATCTGCAAAGAAAGCTGTTATGGCAGACATTGCAGCAAGCGTGACGGTGAAGGATGGGAAACTGATCGGTTTTAATGATTTGCTGGATGAAGCAAAAAAGAATGATGCAGGCGCATTTATTGACGAGCAGAGCCGGCAGAGCGATCAGAATCAGGCAACATTTACTACACCGATGGGAAGCGGCACTCATACCGAGCCGATTACTGGTGATCCGAATAAGATGGATTTTGCTACGTACAAGAAGTGGCGTGAGCAGAATCAATAATTTTTTGAGGAGGAATATTATGGCAAACGAAATTTTAACACCGCAGATTATTGCAAATGAAGCATTGATGGTACTGCAGAGCAACCTTACAATGGCGAATCTTGTACATAGAGATTATTCCAGTGAGTTTGTAAAGGTTGGAGATACCATCACTGTACGAAAACCGGCTACGTTTGTGGCTAAGAACTTTACGGGACAGACAGAAGCGCAGGACATTACAGAGGGTTCTGTAACCGTTAAGATGGACCGATTCAGAGATATCACGGTCAATGTTGGGTCTAAAGAAATGACATTAGACATTAAAAACTTCTCTGAGCAGGTGATAACACCAGCAATGCAGGCTATGGCACAACAGATTGATGCGGATCTTCTGGCAGTAGGCATTTCTAAGGCTGGAAAGAAAGCAACTGTATCTAAGACACCGGCCATTACGGATATCGCAGGCGTAGGTAAAGCACTGGATCAGGCAAAAGCCCCACGTACAGACAGACGATTAGTCCTTCCGCCGACTATTCTGTACCTGTACAACACACTGGACAATTTCGCAAAACAGTGCTACAAGGGCGATTCTATTGCCTTGAAAGAGTCTGAAATTGGCAAGGTTTACACCTGCGAAACTTTCATGTCGCAGAACTGCCCGGAAAATCAGAATGATAAGGCAGGAACAGCTACTTCATACAAAGTAGCAGGAACCAAGGATGCCACTCAGTTCACAGTATCTTCTGGAAAGGCAGAAACCGCAACCATTAACAAGGGAGATCAGCTGATTGTTAATGGATATCTGTATACTGTTACCGACAATGTGACACTTTCCGGTGGTGCTGGAACTGTAAAAGTGGATCAGAACATTCCGGAAACTGTAGCTGAAACAGACGCGTTTGTCGTAAGCAAGGCACACGCTCTTGGATTCCACAGAAATGGTCTTGCACTTGTAACACGTAACCTTGAACTGCCGATGGGCAACAAGAACGCTTACATTGCATCTGCCGATGGCTTGGGTGTTCGTGTTGTATTCGATTACGACTCTGACCATAAGCAGGACAAGATCTCTTTTGATATCATTTACGGCATCAAGGAACTCAACGAGAACCTGCTTGTTGACTTTTCATAAGGAAAGGGGATTTCTGATGGGATATACCACATATGACTTCTACAAAGAAAAATACTATGGGGATTCTATCAAGGAATCCCTTTTCCCCAAGTGGGAAGACCGAGCCGCCGATAAGTTGGATCAGCTGACCTACAGGCATATTGATGATACTGCAAAGGAAGAATTTGACGAGCAGATTCAGAAAGCTACGTGTGCGCTTGCAGATCTGCTCTATCAGATCGACTACAAGACGGCTCATGCGAATGATCCTAAGAATGGCAACGTCAAGTCGATGTCCTCCGGCGGTCAGTCTATCAGCTTTGGAAGCAACGAGACACTTGTTGATAAGGTGCTGGGAGATAAGGTGGCACAGAACCGGTTGTGCTACGACACGGTATGTGAGTATCTGTCCGGCACGGGATTGCTTTATGCGGGGGTGGAGTGATGGGACTTGGATTGTTTTACAACGACACGGTGACGCTGTTTAACTACTTCTGCGATCCGGACACCGAGGAAGAGAAGTGCTATCTGACCTTATTGGAGAATGTGAACCTTGTGGAAACCAAGGGCGCGAATGTAACCAAGAGCGGCATGGATAGCGCGGATGCAGTAAAGCTTTTTGTTGACTTGGGGAAGATACCTAAACCATACATGGAGCCGAAAGCGTGGGATGCTCTTCCGGACGATGAAAAGCCAAACTATATCACGTTCCACCCGACAGATGATTTTTTCATCAATGGCGATCATATGGACTTGGAGATTCCTGATTCCGGCATTTACGAATGGGCGCACGACAATCTGGATTCTGTATACAAGGTGACAACAGTTGATAAATATGAGTATGTGATGCCGCATTTTGAGGTTGGAGGTGTGTGATGGAAGAGATAGAGAAACTTACCATAAAAGACGCGGAAAGTGCGCAGAATGCGGTGCTGGATCTGATTTTGCAGTATCCGAACTTTCCCAAGACGTTTAAGGCAAGCAATAAAAACGTGAAGTGGAACAGTATCAGTGTTGATACTTCCATCGGAATTTACCCACTGTCCGGTGCGCGGTACATAAAGAAATATGTGAGTGGCAGCTATACAGCACAGATGCCATTCCAAATTGTATACCGCAGTTCTCCAACAAGCAACAAAACATCCATTGATGCACAGATGGTTCTGGAGAATTTGAGCAAATGGCTGGAAGATACCGGGATTGAATTTGCTGATCCACACATGACATTACAGGAAATTACCCGTACATCTGTAGTCCTGCCAATCATGCGGGATGAAAAGCAGATGGGATACGGCGTAAATATGCAACTTATATACTTTTTTAAAAAATAACAGGAGGAAATATACATGGCATTAGATCGTACCAACATGGTGTCCTTATTAGACATCGGAACGCTTACAGGCTCTGCAGAGAAAATTGCGGAGATGGGCGATGGATTCACAGAGATCACAGAAGATCTGGGACCTAACACAGAATCTAAACAGTATGTAAACATGAAAAATGCATCTAACACGGTAAAGGGATATGCGCTCTCCATGACGCCATCCCGTGAATATCTGTCTGATGAGATGCAGAAATGTATTGACACGCTTTTTAAAACTCTGCCTACTGGTGAGAAGTGCAATACAAATTATTACCGTTTCTACAAGACAGATATTACAGGTGGAACAGGTGATTGTATGCGGTTTCCTGTGACGGTGTGCCCGTCCAGTACCGGTGGCGCCGGAGGGGATGCACATACATCCTCGATCCAGATCAACGGGAATGGAGATCCGGAGCTTGGAACAATCACTATCGGTCCGGATGGCTCTTTCACTTGGAAGAAAAAGGATGCTGATTAAAAATAGGTGTTAATTAAAATTAACATATTCGGGGTGCGTACCTCTCTTTCGCGCCCCGGATTAAGAGAGGATGGTAATTTATGGCAGATATTAAAAATATTTCTTTTGATAATGGAATTAAGAAAATCGAAGTGAATGACGTGGACGGGAACCATATCACAACACTTTTGATCAATACGGCGGATGCGGCCACAGTAAAGAGATTTGTGGAGCTGGCCAATAATCTGGAAGATGTAGTCAATTCCGGCGAGGATAAGATTGCAGTCTACAAAGAAAAGTACAAGGAATACGAACATAAAGAGTTTGATGATCTTCCGGACGATGTGAAAACGAATATTATCGTGGATGCTTCGAACATGCACATTGGTATTCTGGAAGGAATGATTCGGGAAATTGATGCACTGTTTGGAAAAGATACCATTAAAAATGTTTTCCATGAGTGCTATGAACTGAATGAGAATTTCGTGCCGGATGAAGATGCTCTGGTAGATTTCGTGAACACTGTAATGCCGGTGATGAACGAATTGTTTAAGACGAGAACAGAAGCAATCCACAGGAAGTATTCTCCGAACCGTAAAGCACGGAGAAACAGACACAACAAGAGCAAAAACCAGTTAATTCAGGAACATAAGGACGCAAAGAAGAATGAATAATGTTTTTCTTGATGATCTGCCAGAAGAGTGGCACGGGTACAAAGTGAATACAGATTTTACGATTGGCATCCAGATGCTGCAGGCAAAATATGATTGCGCACTGACGGATTACGAGAAAAGCGATATGTTCGTGTGGCTCATGTTTGCAGATGCGGATGAGAACGGGGAAGAGTATCTTCGGGATCATCCACAGGGACAGGATCTTGGCGAATGTGTAGAGTGGTTCCTTTCCGGATGGTTCCATGATAACCCGGACCCGGACGGGGACAAGACACGCGTGGTTGACTACGATGTTGACCAATGGCGCATCTATGCTGATTTCCGGCAGATCTACGGAGTTGATCTTGCTACCACGGATATGCACTGGTGGATGTTCTGCGGTCTGCTTTGGAATATGCCGTATAAGCTATCCAGCTTTTTACAGGTGGTATCGAAGCGACAAGAGAAGCCGGACAACAATACATCGGCAGAATATCGCAAGGCATTGCGCAAGGCACAGAAGATCTATGCATTGGATCAGCCGGAAGAAAAGAGAGAGTACACAGCAGAAGAAAAAGCCAAAATTGACGATTATGATAACATGATTGCAGAAATTCGCGGCAGAAAGTAGGTGAGCGGATGGCAGATTATGATGGCAGCATAAGAATAAACACACAAATTGATACGAAAAACGCATCCAGCCAGATGCTACGTTTGGAGAACCAAATTTCCAAGGCTGCCAAGAAAGCGGCAGATCTTACCGAAAAGATGCGGCAGATGGAAAACCAGAAGATTCCCACAGAGGAATATAAGAATATTACAGATGCGTTACATAGATCCACTGCTGAATTTGATAAACTATTACAGCGGCAGCAGGAAATGATTGCACGCGGAAAAACATCTGGTGCAGCATGGGATTCGCTTGATCGTAAAATTGAAGAGGTTGGAGCCGATATTCGAGCCGCTGAAAAATACCAGTCAAAAATGGCAAAAGAAGGTACGGCATATCTGGATAAGGGCGCAATCCGCGCAACTGATGCCTATAAGAAGATGGAAAACCAGTTGCACGAGACGAATGACCAGATGAAAACACTTGCGCGCAGACAAGAAGAATTGGCTGCGAAAGAGAATAAGGTTTCCGGCAGTGCCAAGAGCGCAGGAAAGAACACTGGAAACTGGCTTGACAATTTTTCGGGAAAAACCAGAAAAGCAAGCGGTTTGGTAAGTACCTTCGCGTCCAGGATTAAAGGAGTTGCGCTTTCCTTGTTTGTATTTAACTGGATAACCCAAGGATGGAATGCCATGATTTCTGCCGTAAAAGACGGTACCCAGAACATGGCAAGGTATTCCAGCGATGTGAATGCAAAAATGTCGGCTCTTGTGAGCGCGGTAGCAACTCTTAAAAATGCATTCGGGGCGTTAGCCGCTCCGATTATCAGTGCAGTCGGACCGGCACTCACATACCTTATAAATATGCTTACAGCTGCAATCAATAAGGTAAACCAGTTTATATCAGCATTGACAGGAAAAAAGACTTGGACGAAAGCCACTACCCAAACGAAGAATTATGCAGCTGGACTTGATGCAGCCGCCTCGAAAGCAGATAAGGCTACGAAGGCGGCGAAAAAATTAAAAGGACAGCTACAATCGTTTAATGAGCTGAATGTAATAGATTCCAATAAAGATTCCGGCTCTGGTGGCTCCGGTGGTTCTGGTGGTTCCGGTGGCGGCGGTGGAGTAGGCGATCTGTATGAAGAGGTGCCAATTGACCAGAATATTGCTGATCTTGCGGACAAAATCAGAGAAGCAATTAAATCCGGAGATTGGGAAGGCCTTGGAGAGACTATAAGGCAGGAAATCACAGATACCATAGGGAAAATTCCGTGGGATAAAATTTACACGAAAGCTGAAAATTTCGGAAAAGATTTTGCAGAATTTCTAAATGGATTATTCTCAGAGGATAAAAAAGGAAATAGTGTATTTACAGCAACCGCAGACGTTATCGCAAAGTCGTTGAATACAGCAATTTTTGCATCAAAAGGATTTACTGATAAATTTAAATTCAAGACATTTGGGAAAAATATGGCTCATGGATTCAATGAATTCTTTCGTGAATTCAAGTGGAAGCAATGTGCAGAAGCAATAAACGGATGGGTTGATGGATTCTGGCAGTTTGTGATTGGATTTTTCAGTGGACTAAGTTGGAAAGACATTTTTAACGGATTGAGTACATTCCTTAGTTCGTTAAGTTCTAAAAGCATAGCCACAATTCTTGGGGCTGCAGCTATAAATAAATTTGGAAAATCAATGGGTAAATCCTTGAAGAAATCTGTAAGCGATTACTTCAAGGACAATGGTTTAAATTTGACACTTAAAGATGCTGCTCTTGCTATAGGAGTAATGACAGTTACTTTTACCGTATTAAAGTTTTTAGATGAAAATGATATTCCGTCAAAGATTATTAAGTGGATAAAAGATTTGCCAAAAAAGATTATGGCTCCGTTCGGAAAATCTAAAGGGTGGGACGGAAAAGAAATGAAATTATCCATTCCGATTTCGGCTGTATTTGATAACATTTCCTTTAAATTAAAACACATTAAAATGAGCGATATTCTCGAAAATGTGTTTAATTTTGATGAAGCTGGCGGATTCTTCTCGGAAATGAAGAAAAATTTTGAAACGGCATTTGATGGAAACCGGAAAGACATAATGGATATGGGAAGCTATATCTTTGAGGGCATTATGGATGGATTTGCCGGAGCTATTGCAGCCATTGCAGAACCGTTTGTTGATTTCTTTAATTGGGTTGTTAATGGAATAAAAGATGCATTCGGTATCCATTCTCCTGCGAAAAAAATGAAACCACTCGGAGCAAATATTTTCCTTGGTGTAATTGATGGTTGGAAAGAAAAGATAAAATCATTTAGCTTTTCGAAGCTGGCAAAGGAAGCTCTTAAGTTAATCCAAAAAGGATTTAATGGTGCAAAATCTGTAGTAAATGTTGCGATTTCTTTGATAAAAAAAGGCTGGACTACATTAAAGAAATTTGTCGGAGAAATAGGGGCGAAAGCTTTTTCTCTTGCAAAAAAAGGCTGGACTACAGTATCAAAATTTGTTGGAGAGATCGGTAAAAAAACATTTTCTCTTGCAAAAAAAGGCTGGACTACAGTATCTAAGTTTGTTGGAGAAATTGGTAAAAAAGGCTTTGGACTGAAAAAGGATGGCTGGACTACCTTAAATAAGTATGTAGGAAAGCTGGATAAAGTAGCCGTGAAATTATATAAGAGCGGTTGGAAATCAATAAACAGCTTTGTGGGAACCACGGTAAAAGTTGGAATCCAGTTGATAAAAGATGGATGGAGCAGTTTTAAGAACTGGCTTGGAATTGGAAATGATAATTCTTCATCGAAGAAAAAACCATCTAAGAAAGCTGGCGGCGGCATCTATACCGGTGGAATGTGGCATAACATAGCACATTATGCAGTCGGAACTGAGAACGCACCGGCAGGACAGCTTTTTATCGCGCGTGAAGCAGGACCGGAGCTTGTCGGAACAATTGCAGGACATACGTCCGTTATGAACAATGACCAGATTGTGGCATCTGTATCGGATGGAGTTGCGCGTGCGGTACGATCCGTAATGGCAACCGGGAACCAGAATGTAAATGTTCTGTTTAAAGTGGAAGGAGATCCGAATGGAATCTTCCGTGTGACGCAGCAAAAAGCCAATGAATACTACCGGGCAACCGGAAACCCAGCATTTTTATTTTAGGAGGTGGATTGAATGGGATACGGCGGTTATTTAATTAAAGTCGGGAATTATACAGTCCCATTTGACTGTATACTGGCCAGCACATTTCAGTCCCCTCTCCTGGGGCAGGACAAGGATTCCTACAACGACGATAATGGGGTATTACATAGAACCGCCCTGAAAAATCAAGTGATTAAAGCGGAGTGGCAGACACCGGAAATGGATGAAAAGAAATTTGATGCGTTTATGAAAAACATAAACAGCCAGTATGTGGAACAGCGGCGGGAGAAAAAGTGCCTGGTGACAGTTTGGTGTCCGGAGATTATGCGGTATGTGACGATGCACTGTTATGTGCCTGATCTTACACCCATTGTGGCGTATGCAGATGAAAAGAAGATCGAATATGATGGCTGGCGAATAGCTTTTATCGGATATGGCGGTGCGATTTTATGATAAGTGGTAAAAACAAGGAGCTTTATTATGCAAGCTCAATTGATAAGCAACTTAATATAGAAGTAATCGGAACAAAGCATGTGATTGACAACTCCACGAGAGAGCAGGACACATTCACATTGACCGAAACTCTGAATGACGGCACGGAACTGAAATTCGGTTCTTGCTTGCCGAACCAGATTTCTTTTACCGGACGTGAGGTACCAATTGCCACAAAAGGCATGAAGCTACGTGTGACGGAAACTCTGGAAGGGAATGAGAATGATCCGTTTGTGTATGGCACATATACGGTACAGTCTGATACCCCGACCGCTGATCGTACCAAGCGGCAGATCGTTGCCTATGATGCCATGTATGACATAATCAACGCAGATGTGAAAAGCTGGTATGATGGATTGACATTTCCAATGACCCTTAAACAGTTTCGTGACAGTTTTTTTATGCATCTCGGCATCGAACAGAAAGAGACAAGCCTTGTCAACGATTCCATGACAGTAAACAAAACGCTGGTAACTACACAGTCCGATGATTCCAGTGTGACTGCAGAAGCTACGATAAGCGGCAAGACAATCATCGAAGCGATTTGTGAGATCAACGGGGCATTTGGCAATATCGGGAGAGGCGGCAGATTTGAGTATGTGATTTTAAAGGCGATTACATCTGCATTGTATCCGGCAGAAGATCTGTATCCACGGGAAGATCTCTTTCCATCGGATGCAAACACTGAAAGTATGACTGGGCATTATATCACATTTGACTATGAAGCGTTCCAAAGCCAAGCAATAACACAGTTGGAGATTCGGGCAGATGATTCTACTGCTGGGGCTATTGTGGGAACATCTGGAAACAATTATGTTATTTCCGGCAACTTCCTTATAAGCGACAAGACTGGGGCTGAAATGAAGCAGATTGCGAATAATCTGCTGCCGGTAATTGCACAGGCAGCATACACCCCGATAAAGAGCAGCGAATGTGTGGGGAATCCGTGTTTAGAGTTGGGAGATCCAATCCGGTTTAATACGAGCCGGGAGATTGTGGAGTCTTATATTCTGCAGCGAACCCTTACTGGTGTGCAAAGCAAGCGTGACGCGATCTTGTCTACAGGAACAGAAAAACATGCCGTGCAGAACCAAACCACGCGTGAAACGGTCGAGTTATTAAAGAGACGAACACATACTCTGGAGGAAACTGCCGATCATCTGTTATCAGAGTATGGGGACTTAGAAAAAAATACCTCTACGAGATTCGAACAGACGGATGAATTGATTGCTACAGAAGCAAAGCGTGCTACAGATGCAGAGGGCAAATTGGAATCTTCGTTTAAAGAAACCGCCGATTCTATTCAGATGGAAGTGAGCAGAAAGGTCGAGGAAGATGAAATTCGAAGCAAGTTTGCCATGAGCCCGGAAAATGTAAACATTGAATCCGGACAGATAAACTTTAAGTCAAACACGCTAACCATTGATTCCACGAATTTCCGGCTTGATGAATATGGAAAAGTGACCATCGTGGATTCACTGGATTTTGATTCAACAGCACTTGGCGATGATATTGCAATTATCGGGCTTGACGGAAGGGGCAGACCCATGCTGCAAAACATACGCATTGACCTAGACACTGTAACGGATTCAAACTCGGAATCCTTGGCAACCGAAAGTTATGTTGACGATTCGCTGAGTGACTACGCAACCAAAAGCGAATTGCCAAGTGGGTATTTTACAGATGTAGACTATACACTTAATGATAGCTCTACAACCAAGTATTCGCCTAGACATTTTAAGAAAGTGTCTGATTTTGGTTCAAGGGAAAGTACCATAGATATCGAGGGTCTTTTGATTTCTATTCCGAGTTCCGATAAAAGGCTGAAAAATAATATACAATCATTAAGGGATATTAAAAGCGTTTATATGGCAATGCGACCGGTTGAGTATACATGGAAATCCGGATATATCACGCAACACACAGGCTTACAGTTTGGTTTAATTGCGCAGGATTTAGAGAAGATTTTGCAGGATGCCGGATTGTCCGATAGCGGACTTGTACTAAAAGAAGATGCCGAAGAGGATGAAAAAGCAATTCACGGAGATTCAAAGACATGGAAAATCGACAAGGAAAATCTCCATGCAATGCACATTCAGATGATTCAAAATCAGCAAAAGGAAATCGAAGAGTTAAAGCGAGAAAACAAAAATTTGAGTGAACAGATGAAAGACTTTGAACAACGATTATCCGTGTTAGAAAGGAGTGTGAGCCATGCAGAAAATATATAGCCGCATCAATTGGGAGAATCTTCCCAGCGAAAAAACAGCGGTAAATGAATCTAATCTTAACAAGATGGACTTGGCAGTTGACAATCTGGATGATCGTATAGTTGCTATGGACGCGGCAAAAGTCGATCTTGTCAAGGCGAATGAACTTGTAAAGGAAATCCTTTGGAATGAACCTATGGGAGTGCTGACGGTCGTTAAGATGAATGGTTCACGAGCCGTGATTGATACCAAGTTGGAAAAGTTGGCGGTCAACTTCACATACAATCCGCAGACACAACAATTAGTAATCGCGCTTGACGATGGCACGGTGCAGAACGTGGATTTATCATCCTTGATTACAGAGTATGAGTTCTTAGATTCTGATACGATTGCATTCGAGATTACGGGTGGCAAGGTCAAGGCTATCGTTAAGAATGGTTCCATTACGGAAGATATGCTGCAGCCGAACTTCTTGGCAGATGTTAAAGTTGAAGCCGAAAAAGCGAAAGCATCAGCATCCGCTGCGGATGCGTCAGAAAAGGAATCCACGGTACAAGCTAATCTATCCAAAGAGTATGCGGATAAGGCCAAGGAATACAGCGATAACATTGATAAAAAAGCTCATCTGGCAACATTTGATGTGAATGAGGACGGCGAGCTGATCTATACAGATAACACAGCGGATGTGTTTACCGTTGATAATGACGGAAACTTAAATTGGGAGGTGGCTTAGAATGGCTATAGCAGGAAGAGTAGCAATCGTGCCAAAAGGCGATTGGAGCGCAGATGCTACATATAAGAGATTGGATGCAGTGACTTATAACAATACGCTTTATTTCGCAAAAAAGGAAGTGCCTGCAGGAACGGCAACAAGCAATACGGAATATTGGTCGAAGTCGATTGTGGGTGGTGCCGGTGCAATCGCAACGAAAGAGGATGCCGGGATTGTGAAACCGGCAGACGGACTTTCGATTGCAGAAGATGGAACCCTTAAGGTAAGCATTGATGGCACGACTCTTACAATGGATCAGGTCAACAATGTAATCAAGTTGGCGGATACGCTAAAGGATAAAATCGGAAGCGCACTGCAACCGGAAAGTATCGTAAATAACCAGGTAACAACAGAAACCGGGTATGCGCTAGACGCTAGACAAGCTAATCCGAATCTGGATGGTACGCTTGCAAAGCAGATAAGCGATTTAAACGGCAGTCTAAATAGTAAGAAAATACCATCATTTGGCATCGAAAACATATTTACTGGAAACCCGTTTTGTATAGTCAACAATGGTTCCGATGTAATAAGTGTACAAACCGATTGGGATATAGGCAATGGCGGCTATAGGGTCAAAAACATAAAGTATCCTGCAGGAACGGCTACTAATCTTACGGTCTCATTATCGTTACCTGCTAATAGCATTGTTATTGTTGATGTAAATACACTTAATGGAGAGAATATTGATATACAAGGTTCACTAATTCGATGCAATTTGTCAAATAGTGCATCAGTATGGAATCTATCCATTAGATTCACAGGACGTACAAGTCAGATATTATCTGATATTAGATATATGCCGTTAGTTATCCACTTAGGTTAAAGAAAGGAAGGTAATAAAAATGGACAAAATTATCCTGAAAAACAAAACAGAGTTCGAGGTTGCTGAAGGAGCGAGTCTCGGCAATATTCAGATTCAGTCGAAAGACTTTGATGGAATTAAAGCAATCACGGATGCTTTTACTGCAGACAACCTTGCGGAAGTCGCATTTACACACAATGATGAGGTATCTGGAAAGTATACCGATCTGAAGTGTGATGGGTTTACATACGCACCGAATACGGACGAGGCAGGTAAGGAAGATGGAACTTACACGGTTACTATCAGGCTGCGGACAAAGACGGAAATGGAAAAGGCAATTGATGAGCTTAAAGCAGGGCATGAAGCAAACGCAGAAGCAATCGAAGAACTGGCAAGCATTGCCGCAGAAAGTGAGGTGTAAGACATGGTTAAGTTTTATGTGCGCAGAATCTTGGTAGACAAGAAAATGACAATTGATGATGTACCGGAGAGATGGCGCGAAAAGGTGCGAGCAGAAATTGAAAAGGCAGAGCAGACAGCGTAAGGGGCATCTTTGGATGCCCCTTTTAAATTGGTACAAAATCAATCTTGGCATCCATTACAATATAGTTAGGAAACTTCGGAAGGAGTGAAATCATGTGGTCTAAAACTTATAACGAGCGTCGGCTTACCAGAGTTGAAGCGCGTGCTAAATCGAATACACACAGAATCGATAAACTAGAACCAATTGTTGAGGAGATACATACAATGAGTGAAACGATGGTGCAGTTGGTCGAGGAAGTAAAGCATACTAACGAGAATGTGTGCGCCTTGGATGAGAAGATTGATAGCATGGATGCTCGCGTCGATGTTATGGAACGCGCACCGGCAGAAGATGTTAAAAAATATAAGTCAGTCGCTATAACTGCAATCATCAGCACAATTTCCACGGCTCTTGCTATTGGTTTGGTTTCGATGATTGCTCAATATATCAAATAAGAAAGAAGAGGTATTTAATATGAAGAATTGTGTATTTAAAGCAAACGTAGACACTGTTAAATGGTTTAAGGCTGCCGGCATCCGTGCCGTTAAGACAATGGCACAAACTGCTGTTGCAGTGATTGGTACCGCCGCTGTAGTATCGTCCGTGGATTGGAAACTGGTTGTATCATCTGCAATTGTATCAGGCGTGGTATCATTGCTCACCAGTGTAGCCGGCATCCCGGAAGTTAAGGAGGAATAGCATGGCAATTACAAAAGCAATCAAAGCAATTGCAAAGCAGTTGTTTGCGAATCCGAAAAACTATGGAAATAAGAGAAGTTTAAAATCCATCAAGTACATCGTTATCCATTACACTGCCAATGACGGCGATACAGATGAAGCAAATGCGAAATACTTCCATAATAATGTGGTCAAAGCCAGCGCACATTATTTCGTCGATGATGATTCTTACACGAAGTCGGTGCCGCTTAAAAACATTGCTTGGTCCGTTGGTGGGAAAAAATATCCGAACTGTGGGAAGACAGGCGGTGGAAAAAAGTATGGACTTTGCACAAATGCCAACTCAATCAACATCGAGTTGTGCGATACTGTAAAGGACGGAAAAGCTGGAGCGTCAGCAGTAACGATTCAGAATGCTGTTACACTCACGAAAAAACTTATGAAGAAATATAACATCGATAAGGCACACGTTGTCCGGCACTTTGATGTAACTGGAAAAGCTTGTCCGGCATACTGGGTAGATGATAAGAAGTGGAAGAAAGAATTTTTGGACAAGCTATAGTTAGATGACACGAAAGATGACACGAAAATTAATAATCCAATAAATAAGCCGTTCTATAACTTTTGTATGAGGGTTCGACTCCCGTCTAGTCCACTAAAAAAGGTGCTTAAATAAGCACCTTTTTATTTTAACAATTCCGTGATATTGATTACAAGATTATCATAAATACATACCTGTATATCATCATCAAAACGGTATTGATCTGACTTTTCTGGTGAATCCGGTTTGGCGGTGCCAAATGAAATTATAGCATAATATCGTGAGTGTTATTTTAGTGGAAAAATTACGAAAAAAGTGATAGCATGATAGCATAGAAAATAACCAAAGATGAAGGAGAAGAAATGTTTCGACTGGTGGCAGATATTACAGAATTAAATATTGATCAGGTAAAGCTTCCGAAGATTCCGGGACTGGGTATGCTTATGAAGCTTCCAAATAAACAAAAAATTTCCATGATTGTCAGTGTTTTAAATGCGCAGAAAGGTCAGTTCCTTCCAAAATGGCAGGAGGCAGTGAATCAGAAGTGGGGGCAGTTGCAACTTTTGGATTATCAGGTGGAACAGCCGGGGGACGGAAGCTGTCTGGCGCGCATCCGGATTGATGTGGGAAATGCGGATTACGATAAAGCGATTGATTCGGTCATTCCGCATGTGTTTCAGGAAAAGGATGCCCATACGGTGCTCGGTGGGGATTATGCCGGATCTGGAAACCTGCAGGAAGTGATGCAGTTTATGCACAATGCACCGACGGCGGCAAAGAAGGAATTTTACATTGTAAAGACATTAAGCGTGGAAAAGGAAACAATTGCAAGAAACTTTGAAAACAGTGCGGCTTCCCAGGGAGCGGTACTTCGAATTGGAAGTCTGCGTTTTTTCCTGAAACAATCCTAAAAAGGCAAAGGAACAAAAGATGTTAGGAAATACAAAAGGTAAAATGATTAATCAGTATGTGCCGGATTATGTACTCTATGATCTTGAGACAACCGGTACTTCGAGTAAATATGACGAGGTTATTGAAATTTCGGCTGTCAAAGTAAAAAACGGCGTGGTTACAGAAGAGTTCAGTCAGCTTGTGAATCCGGGCAGACCGATTCCCAGCGCGGCAAGTGCAGTAAATCATATCACGGATGATATGGTGGCGTTTGCACCAATGTTTGATTCCGTATTGCAGCAATTTCTTGCTTTTATCGGAGATGATGTGCTGGCAGGACATAATATCAATCGTTTTGATATGAAATTTTTGTATCGTGATTGTGAACGGTATTTCGGTCAGACACTAACCAACGATTACATTGACACACTGAAACTGGCACGGCTCTGTCTGCCGGAACTTTCGCATCATCGTCTGGGGGATCTGGCACAATATTACGGGATTTCCACAGCCGGGGCTCACCGTGCATTAAACGACTGCCGAATGAACCAGCAGATTTTTGAAAAGCTGGCAAAGGAGCTGGATGGTACTATCGGGCGGAATATTGAAATAAAAAATTGTCCGGTGTGTGGGCAGCCACTGAAAAAAAGGAACGGAAGGTTCGGAGAGTTTTGGGGATGTACGGGATTTCCGACATGCAGATATACAGAAAATATATGATATATGACGGAAAAACCGTAAGGAGGAGTGTATGAAAACAAGGGAAGAGGCGCTGGCATATGCATTGTCTTTTCCGAAAACCTATCAGGAGGCACCGTTTCATGATAATAACTGGCAGCTTGTGCGGGTAGAGGGAAGCAAAAAGGCGTTTTTATGGACCTATGAGAGGGAAGGATACATTAATTTAAATGTGAAAGCGGATCCGCAGTGGCGTGATTTCTGGAGAAGTACCTATGCATCTGTCATTCCGGGATGGCATCAGAATAAAGATCATTGGAATACCATTATTCTGGATGGTACCGTTCCGGAGCAGGAAATCCAGCGTATGATTGCGGAAAGCTATGATCTGGTTACGGACAGTCCGACCAGACGGATTTATGAAGCGGTTAAAAAAATTCCGCGCGGAAAAGTGGCAACATATGGACAGGTTGCGGAGATGGCCGGAAATAAAAAGATGGCACGCGCCGTGGGAAATGCATTGCATAAAAATCCGGATCCGGAGAAGATTCCCTGTTATCGTGTGGTGAACGCAAAGGGAGAATTAGCTGGAGAATTTGCGTTTGGTGGAGAAGGTGCGCAGGCAAGGCTATTGCAGGCGGATGGAATTGCAGTTGTCGATGGACGTGTTGATTTAAAAATCTATGGTATATAAGTCGTTGTTTTGCTGCGTGTTCCGTTCCTCTTGCAAAAATCAAAAGCCTCAGACCATGCCGTGAATCACCAATTTAGAAAAAATTAAGAAAATTGTTAGCAGACGTGCTTGACGAGTGCTAAAAACAATGCTATAACAAAACTGAAGCAAAGATATAAGTACGTCTTAGTGGAAAATGCTCTGACTGAGATGGAATGACAGGAAGTGCATTTTAGAAAGCAGTTCCTGTTTTTGTGATTGGTGAGGTGATAATTATGGCAGCAAAAAGAGATTTTTACGAAGTTTTGGGAATAGATAAAAATGCAGACGAAGCAACGATTAAAAAGGCATATCGAAAACTTGCCAAAAAATATCATCCGGATATGAATAAAGGAAATCCAAATGCGGAAAAGATTTTTCAGGAAGTAACGGAAGCTTACGAAGTGTTGGGAGATCCGAAGAAGCGGAAATTGTATGATGAGTACGGTCCGATTTCGCTGGAGGCAGGTTTTGATCCGGAGAAGATGAAACAGGCACAGTACGGGAATCCATTTGGAAATGGAGGATTTTATCAGTCGTATTCTTCCGGAGAACCGGGCAGCGGATATCAGGAGTTCCATTTTGATGGTTCTTCCGATATGGATGATATTCTTGACAAATTGTTTGGAAAAAAAGGTGGATTCCACGGAACCGGAGGTTTTGGCGGAAGAAGCGGATTTGGAAGTACTGGAGAATTTGGCAGTGGTTTTGGCGGAGTACATGAGGAAAGAGGGCAAAATATCGAGACGGAGGTGCCGATCAGCTTTGAAGAAGCGGTATTTGGCTGTGATAAAAGGTTTACGCTTACTTCTGGTGACGGAAAGAGCCAGAACTTTGAAGTGCATATTCCGGCAGGCATTGCAAACGGGCAGTCTGTGCGTCTGAAAGGGAAAGGACAGAAAGGGTACAATGGAAAAGATGGAGATCTGCTGATCAAAGTCAAAGTCGGAGAAAAATCTGGTTACGAGCGAAAAGGCCAGGATGTTTATACGACGGTGAAAATTCCGTATACAACAGCTGTGCTCGGAGGAGAGATAAAGATCCATACGTTGTATGGAGATGTTGTCTGTAAGATTAAACCGGGTACACAGTCTGGGGCAAAAATCCGATTGAAAGGAAAGGGCGTAGCAGCCATGAATAATCCGGCAGTTCACGGAGATGAATATGCCCAGGTGCAGATAGAGGTTCCGACACATTTGTCGCAGACTGCAAAAGAAAAATTACAGGAATATGCACGGGCATGCAGCTGAATGTGAGGTTACTGTTCGCAGGGTAACCTGTGAACAGTAACATGTGAGTGAATAGTAACGATGAAATAACAGAAGATCCCTTGACAAGAGGAACTTTCCATGCTTAAATAAATTTAGTTATATGACTGACGGATAAGTGGAAGAACCACGTGGAGTATAACAAGAGATATAAAGGTGACAGATCCAAAGATTGCACCGCAGATAGGGCGATACATCACAGATGTACCGCAGATAAGGCGATGCTTCAGAGAAGCACCGCAGGGGCCGACCGTCTGGGCACCGCACATTGCAGGGAAATACATGAAATATGTATTTGATTGAAATGTGGGTTCCCGGATGTGTCGGTTTTTATTTATTTTAGGCGTATTTGCGAAAGGAGAAACAAATGCAGAAGGTAGCACTCAGTAAAGAATTAGGCGCAACAACATATCCGGGACGTGGTATTGTGATCGGACGTTCTAAGGATGGAAAGAAGGCGGTAACTGCTTATTTTATTATGGGAAGAAGCGCAAACAGCCGTAATCGTGTATTTGTAGAGGATGGCGAAGGTATCCGTACACAGGCATTTGATCCGTCAAAGCTGGAAGATCCGAGCCTGATCATTTACGCACCGGTTCGAGTACTTGGCAACAAAACGATTGTGACAAACGGAGATCAGACCGATACGATTTATGAGCTGATGGATAAGCAGCAGACATTTGAGCAGGCGCTGCGCACCAGAGAATTTGAGCCGGACGCACCAAATTATACTCCACGTATTTCCGGTATCATGCACATTGATAAGGGTGAGTTCAATTATGCGATGTCTATCTTAAAGAGCAACAACGGAAATCCGGATGCATGCAACCGTTACACGTTTGCATACAGCAACCCGGTTGCCGGAGAGGGACATTTTATCCATACTTATATGGGAGACGGAAATCCACTGCCGAGTTTCGAGGGTGAACCAACCTGGGTTGATATTGATGGAGATATCGATACGTTTACGAAAATGGTATGGGAGAATTTAAATGAGGATAATAAAGTTTCCCTGTTTGTACGTTTTATTGACATTGAGACCGGAAACTATGAGTCAAGAATTGTAAATAAGAATAAATAAAAATAAATAAGAGCGGATTGTTGAAAAAGGAGAAAATCATGCAGGAATATGAATTAAAATACGGATGTAACCCAAATCAGAAACCGGCCAGAATCTATATGGCAGATGGCAAAGATCTGCCGATTAAGGTGCTCTGTGGAAGAGCCGGATATATCAATTTTCTGGATGCTTTTAATGGATGGCAGCTGGTAAAGGAATTAAAGAAGGCAACCGGACTTCCGGCAGCAACTTCTTTCAAACATGTTTCCCCGGCTGGTGCAGCGGTAGGACTTCCGCTGTCTGACGTGGAAAAGAAAATTTACTGGGTCGATGATATGGATATTGAGTTTACACCGCTTGCAAATGCTTATATCCGTGCCAGAGGTGCAGACCGTATGTCTTCATTCGGAGATTTTATTTCCCTGTCAGACATCTGTGATGCAGCAACAGCAAAGGTCATCAAGCGCGAGGTTTCCGATGGTGTGATTGCTCCGGGATATACGGAGGAAGCCTTGGAAATTTTAAAGCAGAAAAAGAAGGGCAATTACTGTGTAATCGAGATTGATCCGGCATACGAGCCGGCTCCGATCGAGCATAAGGATGTATTTGGTATCACATTCGAGCAGGGAAGAAATGAACTTCATATCGGAGATGATTTCTTTGACAACATCGTGACAGAAAACAAAGAACTGCCGGAGCAGGCAAAGATTGATCTGGCAATTTCCATGATCACTTTAAAGTATACACAGTCTAACTCTGTATGTTATGTCAAGGGCGGACAGGCAATCGGTATCGGAGCAGGACAGCAGTCCCGTATCCATTGTACCCGTCTGGCTGGTTCGAAGGCAGATAACTGGTGGCTGCGCCAGTCTCCACAGGTTTTAGGACTGCAGTTTGTTGACGGTATCAAGCGTGCGGATCGTGACAATGCCATTGATCTGTACATGGGTGAGGATTATATGGATGTCCTTGCAGATGGTGCATGGGAGAAGATTTTTAAGGTAAAACCGGCGGTATTTACCGCAGAAGAGAAGCGTGCATGGCTGGATAAAAATACCGATGTGGCACTGGGATCGGATGCATTCTTCCCATTTGGCGACAATATTGAGCGCGCACACAAAAGCGGCGTAAAGTATGTGGCAGAGCCGGGCGGATCGGTACGTGATGACAATGTGATCGAGACATGTAATAAATACGGTATGGTTATGAGCTTTACTGGAATCCGTTTATTCCATCACTAATTTCAAAGGGACAGGATACGGACATGCGGAATCTGTTCGTAGGATCATAAACTCTAAAATCCAAACACAAAAACAGCCATTTGGAAATATCCAAATGGCTGTTTTTGTGTTTGGATGATGAAAAATAAATGAATTTGCGCAAAATGTGGGTTCTATATGCATGAAAAATATACTAAAAAATACGAAAAATATTAAAAATTACACAAAACAACCGATTGCGCAAATAAAAAAGAATATGCTTGGAATTGTGAAAAGTGTGCAAAAAAGAAAGCGAAATATATCAAAATTATACATTGACACTGTGGGACTCTCTTGTTATACTAGAACCATAGAACAACCGATTGCGCAAAAGCGCAGTCCAGAAATAAAATACATCTAGCGGAGGGAGAACGAGATGGACAAATTTATTGTAAACATCATCCATCGCCCGGAGATGGTTCCAGAGTATTCTGCAACCGTGACCGGACAGGGAAAGGAAGAGGATATCGGAGATAAGGCTTTACTTACAGAGTCTCTCGATATTTTCAAGACACAGCAGAGACTGGCACATGAGAATGGCCTGAAAGTTACCATTCAGATGACATATGCTTCTTTGTTTAACGATGAAGCGGTTGAGATCGCAAAACATGATCATGAAGTCTATGGAGACGAAATCGCACTTTCCCTTTTGGGACTGCCTTGCGAAGAGTTCCGTGAGAAATATAAGACAAAAGATTTCTGTATCTGGATGTTTTCCATGGAAGACAAGAAGGCAATCGTTAATGATGTGTTCGAGAAATTCCATGATCGTTTCGGCTTTTACCCGGAGTCAACCGGTTCCTACTATATGGACGCAGAGCTGATCAATTATGTGAAGGAAGCTTACCCGTCTGTGAAGTGTGCGGTAGCTACCTGCTGGGAGGAAGGCCCGAAAGCATATCATACCTGTAACAACTCCTGGTATACACTTTTCGATGGCGGCCCATGGGCACCATGGATTCCATCCAAGCAGAATACACATGCGCCGGCAGCAAATCAGGCAGAGGACAGTGGAATCGTAGCTATCCCACACCTTTCCCGTGACCTGATTGCATGTTATGACGGAAACGGATCAAACTTCGGTACACATCCACAGAACGTGCTTCGCGGTATGATTTATGATACAAAGACCTGGGAGTATCCGTATCTGTATAACCTGATCGATCAGTATCGTGATCTGGAAAAATACAACAATGGATATGCTTACAACATGATGTTCGTCGGACCAGGCTGGATGAACAAGATGGGCCGCTGGGAGGCTCCATATGATCTGCTGTTAAAGTCATACAGTGACGGATGTAAGTATTACGGAGATTTGAAGAAAGAGGGCAAGCTGGTAGATATGACCATGTCCGAGTTCGCAGATCACTACAGAAAGAAGAAAGGTATTACCGACGAGAAACGTTATACAGAGCCGGAATGTGCCCTTTGGAGAGATATTTTATACGGATCTGACAAGCAGCTGTTCTGGTACTGCGATCCGTTTATGAGAGCCTGTGTTAATATGGATCAGGGTGGTGCGATTGTTGACCTTCGTCCATATGTTGCAAAATTAAACTGGCCGGTTGGTATCGGAACACCTCATGTACAGGATGCTTCTTATCCATTCCTGATTCAGGAGAAGTACCGTGCCGGATACTTTACACATTACGCAGGAGAAGGAACCGTCAGAAGTGCAAAGCTCTGCTACAAGGGTGAGGAAGTAGATCTGTGCCTCTGCCCGACACATGCACATTTCTCACAGGAAGGCAATACCAGAATCCTGACACTGGACCCGGTAACCATCGAGTTTAACGGACTGACAGTAAAATTACAGACAAAGGAATATTTTGAGGAAGGTTCTTCTAAGATCAAGATCGAAAGAAATATTCTCGAGATGAGTGATCCTGATGCAGAGGTTACCATTGATGAGTACATGGTAGCATGCTACGGAACCACAGAGTATCCGGAAGATATGACATCTGTCGTATTAAAATGCGAAGGTGCAGATGAAAAGACCATTCACTATGCATACAAGTGCCGCAGTGAAGTCCTGGCAGGAGCAACCGCAGTCAGCGCTGTAGTGCCTCCAATCGACACCAAAGTTTCCCTGACTGCTTCTTCTACAGACGCAGAAGGATACATTGAGGAAGGATATGCATTCTCACCAATGTTTAAACTTGGATATAAGAAGACTATTACAGACAAGGAGGTATTTGCAACATGGCTCAACTTGGAAAAGGCAAATTAAATTACAGATGTCCGTCCTGCTTTATGAGAGACCTCGACATCGATATGTTTTACAATAAAGATACAAAGATTTACAGTTGTATCCGCTGCCAGTACAGAGGTACGGAGGAAGACGTTTTAGCGAAAAATGAGATGGTTCGATTCCGTTATGGGGCAATGCATAAGAGATTCGACAAGTTTGATTTCGACTAAAAAGAACGTGCGGCAGCTGCCGCACGTTTTTAATATCAGGGTATAACTTTCAGGGAGTATAATATGCCTATGGGACGAAAACAAAAAGAAACCGTGGAACTGCGTCTTTATGAAATTCCACAGGGAGAACCGGTACTTGCTTTGTTGGGAGAGGAGTGGAATCGGGTATACGGACATGACAATTTTTATCTGCATTTCCATAACCTTATGGAGATTGGAATTTGCAGAAAAGGGGAAGGGGAGCTTATTATAAATGAACACACGTATACCTACCGGACGAATTCTGTTACCCTGATTCCACCGAATATTCCGCATACAACGATCAGTAATGGAATGACCAGAAATTCCTGGGAATTTTTATATGTGGATGTCAACCATGTCATGGAGGAACTGTATGGCGACCGGATTGCACAAAAAAATGAGGCTATTGAACTGGTACGCAGATCGGCACATTTGCTGCATGGGAGCGAGTGTCCGGAGATTGCAGAGATCGTCAATGCCATCATCCGGGAAGAAAAAAAGCAGAGTCCGTATTATCGTCAGGTGATCACAAGTTATCTGCATGTGCTGGTGTATGAGATGTTTCGTCTGAATGAAGTACAGACACAGACGAGACTTGAGGCGGCAGGAAGCGGAACAATGCGGCAGATCGCAGATGCACTCACGTTTGTCAATGACCATTATCAGGAAGAGGTAAAAGTGTGCACCCTTGCGCAGGTCTGTGGGATGAGTGAGACATCTTTCCGGAAAGTGTTTGAAGAATATGTGCATATGCTGCCGATGGATTATGTGAATCTGGTGCGTGTACAATACGCGTGTGAACAGATGAAGCATGGCAATGATTCGATGGATGAGGTTGCCAGAAAGGCAGGATTTTCCACAACTTCCACCTTTAACCGGAATTTTAAAAAATTTTTTAATACGTCGCCATACCAGTGGAAGATCAATCCACAGCGGTATGAGCGGAAATTACAGAACTTTCATATTAACGCATTAAAGGGATGGTAAACGTTTTCGAAGAAAAGGAGAAAAGATGAGCAGATTTATTAAAGGAATGGACCTTTCCACATTGCTTGAGTTAGAGCGCTGTGGGGCAAAATATTATGACCATGGAAAAGAGCGGGATATTTTAGACATCATGAGAGATTATGATGTGGACACAATCCGTCTGCGTCTGTGGAATGACCCGTATTCCGAAACCGGTGAACCGTACGGTGCCGGATGCAATGATCTGGCAGAGACAATTGCCATCGGAAAGAAAGTATCCGATGCGGGATTCGGCATATTATTAAATTTTCATTACAGTGATTTCTGGGCAGATCCGGGAAAACAGATTAAGCCAAAGGCATGGAAAGATTTTGACGCGGACCAGCTGGAACAGGCAGTTTATGAGTTTACCGGGGATTCTCTGCGCAAAGTACTGGAAGCTGGTGTCAATGTGACAATGATCCAGGTGGGCAACGAAGTGACCAACGGACTGCTCTGGCCGGAGGGATTAAAGCCGAATTATGACAATATTGCAAGATTTATCAGTTCCGGTATCCGGGCATGCCGTGCTGTTAAGCCGGAGATCCCGCTGATGATTCATCTCGACAACGGTGGAAACAATGAGATGTACCGCGACTGGTTCGATCATTATATGGAGCGTGGGGAAGATTTTGATTATATCGGACTTTCCTATTACCCGTTCTGGCATGGCACCCTGCAGATGCTTGAAGACAACATGAACGATATGGCAGCCCGTTACGGGAAGGAACTGATCGTGGCAGAGGTTTCTATGGGATATACCATGGAAGATTACAAGCAGTATGAGAAACTAAAGGACAGTGAGCGAAAGGGATATGCGACAAAGCCGGAACTTGTGGCAAAGATCGAGTATCCGATGACGGTACAGGGACAGGTAGATTTTACGAAGGACTTCTTAAACCGCGTGGCACATGTGCGTGACAACAAAGGTCTGGGATTTTTCTGGTGGGAGCCTGCATGGATTCCGGTACACGGAAGCGGCTGGGCAACGCCGGCATCCTTAAAGTATATGAATGATCCGGGACCATGTGGCAATGAGTGGGCAAATCAGGCATTGTTTGACTACGATGGAAATGTCCTTCCGGCACTGGAAGTGATTCGTGATTTTAGAAAATAAGATATGTAAAATTGTTGCATGAAGGAATGGGAATGTTGCAAGTTGCGCAAAGCATATTGCAAAGAATTCCCCTTCATGTATAATGGAATTATCAAGAAAACGAACCGTTGCACCAAGCAGCGGATAAACATGTAGAAAGGGAGAGAACAATGATTCAGAATGATGTATTAGCAAAGTTTAAAGAAATCTTTGGCGATGAGGGGGACATCAGAGTATATTTTGCACCGGGACGTGTAAATCTGATCGGTGAGCATACCGATTACAACGGCGGACATGTATTTCCATGTGCACTTACCATTGGAACCTACATGGCAGCGAGAAAGAGAACTGATCGGAAACTGCGTTTTTATTCCATGAACTTCGATGAACTGGGAGTAATCGAAAGTTCGCTGGATGCATTTACTCCGGACCCGGATGGATTGTGGACCAACTATCCGATGGGGGTTATGTGGGCATTTGAAGGACGTGGCATGAAGTTAGAAACCGGTCTGGATATTGCGTTATTTGGAAATATTCCAAACGGTTCCGGACTTTCTTCTTCCGCATCCTTAGAAGTGGTTACCGGATATATGTTAAAGGATCTGTATGGTTTTGATGTGACCAATCAGGATCTGGCTCTGATCGGACAGTATTCCGAGAACAACTACAATGGCTGCAACTGTGGAATTATGGATCAGTTTGCATCTGCCATGGGGAAAAAGGACAATGCAATTTTCCTTGATACTTCGGATCTTTCTTTTGAATATGCACCAATCGTACTTGACGGGGCAAAAATTGTCGTCACCAACAGTATGGTAAAACACAGCCTGGTTACTTCCGCATACAATGACCGCAGAAATGAGAGTGCACAGGCACTGAAGGATCTGCAGACCGTTGTGGATATCAAAACGCTTGGAGATCTGACGGATGAGCAGTTTGAGCAGTACAAGGGAGCCATTAAGGATGAAGTTGCCAGAAAGAGAGGCAAACATGCGGTTTACGAGAATCAGCGTACAATCGCAGCAGTCAGGGCTTTAAAGGAAAACGATATTGAAACATTCGGAAAACTTATGAATGCTTCCCATGTTTCCCTGCGTGACGATTATGAGACCTCCTGTCCGGAAGTGGATGTACTTGTGGATGAAGCATGGAAGATTCCTGGTGTGATCGGTTCCCGTATCACCGGAGGCGGATTCGGTGGATGCACGGTCAGTATCGTAAAGGATGCATCCGTGGACGAATTCAAGGAGAAGCTGACAAAGGCATATGAGGAAAAAGTCGGAAAGACACCGGAATTTTATGTGGTTTCCATCGGAGATGGCCCAAGCCGTCTGATTTAAGAACGTATTACATAGGGTAAATGTGTGCGGAGCTGATTGGAACCGCATTTGCCGACAGGCTTTATAAAAAGGAGTACGAGATGATTCAGGAGAACATTTTAGAGTTAGTAAAATATGGTCTGAGCACCGGACTGGTAGATCCGGAGGACAAAGTATATACCATTAACCGCCTGCTGGAGCTTTTTCAGGTAGACGAAATCGAGGATGCGGTATTTGAAAAGGTGGAAAATCTTCCGGCATGGACACAGGAAGAGGCAGAAGGAAAACTTGAGGGAATCCTTGCAGAAATGATGGATTATGCATATGAGAATGGTCTCATGGCAGAAAACAGTATTGTATACAAAGATTTGTTTGATACAAAAATTATGGGATGTCTGGTACCGGAACCAAGCAGTGTCCGCAAGACGTTCCGTGATCTGTATGAGCATACCTCACCGCTTGCCGCAACGGATTATTTTTACAAATTAAGCTGTGACAGCAATTATATCAGAAGACAGCGTATCAAAAAAGACCGCAAGTGGACAACCGACACCGAGTTTGGAACACTGGATATCACCATCAATCTGTCCAAACCGGAGAAAGATCCAAAAGCCATTGCGGCAGCAAAAAATGCAAAGCAGAGCGCGTATCCGAAGTGCCAGCTCTGTAAGGAAAATGAGGGATATGCAGGACGTGTCAACCATCCGGCACGCCAGAACCACCGCATCATTCCACTGACGATTAACAACAGTGACTGGTTTTTCCAGTATTCTCCATATGTATATTACAATGAGCACTGCATCGTGTTCAATTCCAAGCATACGCCAATGAAAATCGAGCGTGCAACGTTTGGAAAACTTCTGGATTTTGTGACACAGTTTCCACATTATTTTGTAGGTTCCAATGCAGACCTGCCGATTGTTGGAGGTTCCATCTTAAGTCATGATCATTTCCAGGGTGGACATTATACATTTGCCATGGCAAAAGCACCGATTGAAAAAGAACTTCAGTTTGAGGGATTTTCCGATGTGAAAGCAGGAATCGTGAAATGGCCGATGTCTGTCATCCGTATCAGCGGATCGGACAAGGAGCGTCTGATTGAACTGGCAGACAAGATTCTCTTAACCTGGAGAGGCTATACCGATGAGGATGCATTCATCTATGCCGAGACAGACGGAGAGCCACACAATACAATCACTCCGATTGCCCGCAGACGTGGGGATGATTTTGAACTGGATCTGGTGCTGCGTAACAATATTACGACCGAGGAACATCCTCTGGGAGTATATCATCCACATGCAAAACTGCATCATATCAAAAAAGAGAACATTGGTCTCATCGAGGTTATGGGACTTGCGGTACTGCCTGCCCGCCTGAAAGATGAGATGGCAGAGCTTGCCGATGCACTGGTAAATGGTACAGACTTACGTGCGACAGAAACACTTGCTTCCCATGCAGAATGGGCAGAAGGTTTCCTTCCGAAGTATGATAAGATCACAAAAGACAATGTGATGGATATTCTGCATGAGGAAATCGGTCTGGTCTTTAATGAAGTATTGCAGGATGCAGGTGTGTACAAGTGTACACCGGAAGGACGTAAGGCATTCGAACGTTTTATTGCAGCTGTTTAGTTGCGTTCTCTGGCAGATATAAGTTTTCTCAATGTGACGGAAGAAAGCGTATATTCTCTTTCTACAGAAAAATTTGCAAAGCAGCTCTGGCATTGATTTCAGGTTCTTTGTGTAAGGGTTTTCATTTTATGCAATTATCTTTATTCAGTGAGTGCCAGAGCAAGTTGCAAATTTGTTCTTCCGAAAGAAATATACGCCTTCTTCCTGTTGGTTGGAGAAAAGATAATTTGGAAAATGTGCTGGTATCTATACAAAGAAAATTTGCATAAAAGATACCGTTATGGTATCTATACACTTAAAATGTAACATTTAGATACCACAAAGTCTCTATGGAACAAAAATTGCTTCTTCAGGTACCATTTTTTTAAAAAATCGGTATCTGAAGAAGCAATTTTTCTCTTGCAGGTGACATTCCTTTATTTTAGGCATTGAAAATAAGGAAATGTGTCACCTTAATCACTATTTTTTTATCAATAGATCCCGTCGTATCGAGAAAATTTATATTTATACTTGTTATTTATTGGCAAACCCTCCGCATAAGCTTCTTCCGACAGTGGAAGAATGCCGGAAGCAGGAAACAGTCTGCAAACAGCCATGCCAGAGGGCTGGCAAAACACGCAGCTGTAAATCCGAAGATCGGTACAAAGATCAGACCGATCAATGCGCGGGCAATCATCTCAAATACACCGGCAAATACAGCAAAGCCGGAAAAGCCCATTCCCTGGATAAGAAAACGAACAATATTGACCAGCGACAGAAGCATATAAAAGCAGGTGTTGGTGATCAGAAATTGTCTGGCCTGTGCGACAACCTGTGTGATATTGGCACTGTCCGAAGGATCTATAAACAGATAGATCAGTGGACGTGCAAGGAAAATGATGACAACAAGGATCGCTGCGGAGTAAACTGCGGCAAGAATGGTGGCAGATTTCATACCGCTTGCCAGACGATCGTATTTTCCGGCGCCAACGTTCTGTCCGCCGTAAGTTGCCATCGTAGAACCGAGTGCGTCAAACGGGCACATCATAAACATCGAGATACGGCTGCCGGCCGTCATGGCTGCCACGGCGCCTGAACCTAAGGTGTTGACAGCAGTCTGCAGAATGACGCTTCCGATGGCGGTAATGGAATACTGCAGACCCATAGGAAGTCCCATAATCAGAAGATTTCTTACATAGGAAGCATCCAGTACCCAGTCGGAGCGCTTCAGGTGCAGAATGTCAAATTTCCGGATGATCACGAAAAGACACAGCACACCGGAAACCGCCTGCGATAAAACGGTAGCAAATGCGGCACCAAAAACTCCCCAGTGCAGACAGATGATAAAGAACAGATCCAGTCCGATATTTAAGACAGCCGCAACGATCAGAAAAATGACCGGCGTGATGGAGTCCCCCAGAGAACGCAGGTAGGAGGAGAGTATATTATAAAGGATGATGGCTGGTATGCCGGCAAAAATAACAACAATATAATTGTAGGACAGGTCGATAATATCGGAAGGTGTCTGCATCAGCACCAGAATCTGCCGACAGAAAATGACGGTCAGTGCCGTGAGAACACCGCCGATGAGAACCGACAGAATGGCGGAATTACCGACATATTTGCGCACGCCGTCATAGTCGCGCGCACCGAACCGTTGGGCAACCGGCAGACCGAAACCGTTGCAGATTCCCTGACAGAATCCTATGATCAGAAAATTGATACTTCCGGTTGCCCCAACTGCAGCAAGTGCCGTCACGCCGAGATAGCGGCCGACGATGATGGTGTCCATGAGACTGTAAAATTGTTGAAACAGCATACCGAACAGAAGCGGTACGGCGAAACCGAGAATCAGTTTCATAGGGGAACCGCTGGTCAATTCTTTTGTTGTACTTCTTGCCATAATGATTTACTCCTTTTATATTTTAAACAAAACTGCAAATGCTAGGATATTTTATCACGATTGTGTAAAACTGCAAGAGGAAAAAATGCTGAAATTTCATTTTTTTTGCGTTTTTTTTGCCGCGTCAATTCTTTACATTTGAGGAAGAATGCGGTAGAGTGGTAAGTGACTGTAATATTGTACATATAAAGGAGATTAAAGTTGAAGAACTGGGAAAAAAATATACGTAAGGTTGTTCCCTATACACCGGGAGAGCAGCCAAAGAAATCACAGATCATCAAGTTAAATACCAATGAAAATCCATATCCGCCGGCACCGGGGGTAAAGGAAGCACTGGCATATTTTCATACGGATGATCTGCGGCTGTATCCGGATCCGGTTGTGACAGATCTGGTGGATGGGATTGCACAATTCTATCAGGTAGACCCTTCACAGGTCTTTGTCGGTGTCGGATCGGATGATGTGCTTGCAATGCTGTTTATGACCTTCTTTAATTCAAAGAAGCCGATTCTGTTTCCGGATATTACCTATTCCTTTTATGACGTGTGGGCAGAAATGCTTCGCATTCCGTATACACAGATTCCGCTGGATGATGCATTCCGCCTGAATCCTTCAGACTATAAATGTGAAAATGGTGGAATCGTATTCCCAAATCCGAATGCGCCGACCGGGGAACTTCTTCCGGTATCTGCCATCGAGGAGATCATTCAGGCAAATCCGGATGTGATTGTGATCGTGGATGAGGCATATATTGACTTTGGAGGAGAGAGTGCCCTGCCTCTGATTGATAAATACGATAATGTAATTGTGGTACAGACATTTTCCAAGTCACGTTCTCTGGCGGGGTCGAGGATTGGCTTTGCCATCAGTAATCCGACACTGATTAAATATTTAAATGATGTGAAGTATTCCTTCAATTCATACACGATGGATCGTATCACCATTGCGTTGGGAACGGCATCTATCCGTGACCGGGCATATTTTGAGCAGACGACAGAGAAAATCATAAAGACAAGAGAGTGGACCAAAGAGCAGCTTCGGGCACTCGGGTTCGTATTTGGTGATTCCAAAAGCAACTTTATTTTTGCCATGCATCCGGATGTTTCCGGTGTGGAACTGTTTGAAGCACTGAAGAAAAACGATATTTATGTGCGGCATTTTGGTAAGCCGGCACGGATCAACGAATATCTGCGTATCACAATCGGTACGGATGAGCAGATGCATAAACTGATCGATTTTCTGAAAAAATATTTAAATAAATAAAGCGAGGATTTTTTATGTTGACAAAATACTTGTGGGTATTTTTTGTTTCCATGGTACCACTGGTGGAACTGCGCGGTTCCATTATTATTTCGCAGGGACTGCAGCTGCCGGTACTTTCTTCTTATATTGTGGCAATTATCGGAAATATGCTGCCGGTGCCGGTGATTTATCTGTTTGCACGGAAAGTTCTGGTATGGGGAGCGGATAAACCGGTGATTGGAAAGTTTTTTTCCTGGTGTCTGGAGAAGGGAGAAAAGGGCGGAAAGAAATTACAGGAAAAAGCAGGCCGGGGGCTGTTTATCGCACTGCTCCTGTTTGTAGGAATTCCGCTTCCGGGAACCGGTGCATGGACAGGAACACTGGCGGCTAGTATTCTGGACATGGATTTTAAATCAACAATTATCGCCGTCATGCTCGGGGTTCTGCTGGCAGGAATTATTATGATGGTGCTCAGTGTGGCAGGATTCGGCATGTTTTTGAAATAACCAAGGAAGTAATTAATCAATGAAAGACAAGAAAAAAACCAAGACGATTCCGCGTCAGGTGCGCTGGGATAAGCTTGATAATACAGCACATCTTTTCCCGTCCATTGCGGGGGAGAGTATGACAAACGTGTACCGGATCAGTGTGACCTTAAAAGAAGAGGTTCAGGTGGAATTTCTGCAGCAGGCGCTGGACATGATTCTGCCGAAATTCGATGGGTTTAATCTTCGGATGCGCACAGGCGTATTCTGGTATTATTTTGAAGAGAACGGAAAAAAGGCGCCGAAAGTCACGGAAGAGGCGATGTTTCCATGCCGGTTTATCCGGCAGAACAAAAACCGCAATTATCTGTTCCGTGTGACCTATTATAAGTCAAGAATCAATCTGGAAGTGTTTCATGTACTGACCGATGGCATGGGAGGCATTAATTTCCTCCGGGAGCTGACGTATCAGTATCTGCGTCTGGTGCATCCGGAACTGGCGGAAAAAGAAGGAAACAAACTGAGCGGAGATACCTCTCTCAGCAGGGAGGACAGCTTTGTCCGCAATTACCGCAGCAGCAAGCCAAGCGGATTTAATAAAGAAAAAGCATATCTGATCAAAGAAGATAAACTTCCGGCCGGAGAATTTGGTGTCATGCATGGGCGGATGCCGGTCTCACAGCTGAAAAAGGTAGCACATGGCTATCATGCATCTTTGAATGAATATTTTATTGCAGTCTTTGTATGGAGTGTGTATAAAGAACTGTTACACGGGATGCCGGGAGGAAAACCGATCCGAATCGCAGTGCCGGTCAATCTGCGGCCGTATTTTGATTCGGATACGACAAAAAACTTTTTTGTTATGGTATCTGCAGAATTCCGTCCACAGAAAGAGTCCTATACGTTTGAGGAAGTACTTGCATGCATACAAAGCAGCCTGCACTCCCAGATCAATAAGGAACATTTAGAGGATCTGTTTTCTTACAGTGTATCCAATCAGAGGAACCTGCTTATGCGTCCGGTGCCGTTATTTTTGAAAAATATTGCCATGCGTATCGTATATGAAAAATCCGCAGTGGCAAATACGACAACGATCACAAACATCGGTAATATCAAGATCAAAGATATTTACCAGCCCTATATAGAAGGTTTTTCGGCTTTTATAGCCATGTCAAAAGGGCAGTATCTGAAAGGAACGATCTGTTCTTACCAGGATACGCTGGTATTTACATTCAGTTCCATCTTTTCCGAGGCTCTGGTACAGAAGGCATTTTTCCGCAAGATTGCGGCGGATGGTGTGGATGTGGAGATTGAGACGAACGGAGTATATTATGAATAAATGCAAAAAATGTAATGTTGTCATATTGGACGATACGGACCGCTGTCCGCTCTGTAAACATGTGCTGGAGTCGGACGGGATACCGGGAGAGAGCCGGTATCCGGATGCCATTGCAACGGCGCGTAAATTCCGGTTTGTGGAGAATCTGGTACTGTTTATCTCCATTGTGGCGGAGTGTCTGCTGATTGCCATCAATTTCCAGGTGGACAGGGAAGTGGCATGGAGCCTTGTAATTGGTATCATTCTTTTATATGGAAATGTGGTGCTTCGCATGGCAATTCTGGGAAAATCCGGATATCTGGCCAAAACCGTCTGTCTGGTACTTCTTGCCATTGTAATGCTTCTTGGAATTGATTATCTGACCGGATACCGGCGCTGGTCGTTAGACTATGTGCTTCCGGGGGGAATCATTGCCATTGATCTGGCGTTGTTTATCCTGATTCTGATAAACCGGAGAAACTGGCAGAGTTATATGATGTCGGAACTGCTGACGATATTGCTGAGCATTGTACCGGTGGTATTGCTGCAGATGAGAATCATTCATTTTCCATATCTGGCATGGGGGTCCCTCGGGGTATCGGTATTTTTATTCCTTGGAACACTGATTCTTGGTGATCAGCGTGCACGAACCGAACTGAAACGGAGATTTCATATATGATAGAAAGCGAAGCGAGTGTAAAAGGACGTGTGGTGGCAGAAATGCTGTCACATTTTACCAATGATTTGAAAATCGGAAAAAAAATAAAGAGCGGAGAGCTGCGCAAGCGGATGATAGAGCCGCCATGGATTCCACCGGCAATGTTTAACCTGACGGGAATCAATATGGATCATTTTACGATGAAACTTTTGTCGTTAAAGGAAAATCCAAACACGGATTACGTGATTCTGCAGTTACACGGCGGTGGTTATACGGGAGCTGTGCGCAATGCGTATTATGTGTTTGCAGGATTATATAACGAGCTGAGCCATGGATGCAATGTGCTTACTCCGGATTATCGTGTGGCCCCGGAGAATCCATATCCGGCGGCACTTGAAGATGCATTGGCATCATACCGCTGGCTGCTTTCCAAGGGATATTATGGAGAACAGATTATCCTTGCCGGAGATTCGGCAGGCGGTGGACTGGCGATGGCACTCTGTATGTATCTGCGGGATCATAATATGCCGGTACCGGGAGGAATCATAGCCATGTCTCCGTGGACGGATCTGACGGCCAGCGGGGAGTCTTATGAGACCAATTATGAGAAAGATCCACTGTTTGGAAATACGAAGGAGAGTCTGATTTACCAGAATGATTATCCGGGGGAACATGACCGGATGGACCCGTATATTTCTCCGCTGTTTGGGGATTTCCGGGGATTTCCGCCAATGCTCATACAGGTTGGATCGATTGAGATGCTTCTGAGCGATTCGGTTTCGGTAGCGGCAAAGGCAAGGGAGCAGGGGGTAAAAGTGCGCCTGTCTGTTTATGAAGGGATGTTTCATGTGTTCCAGATGGCATATCTGAATATTCCAGAATCAAAGAAGGCATGGGCAGAAGCCGGCAAATTCATTGATGTGCTGCGCACGGACAGCAGACTGTAAAAATTATTACAAAAATGGCGCGGAATTTTTTCACATATTGCATAAACGCCTAGATACGTCTACATTTCCATGGAGTAAGCCTCCACATGATGTAGAAATGTGGGTTGACAATAACACAAGATGTAGTGTAGTCTTGTATTTGTTAATGAAAATATACAAGATATAGGGAGTAATCTCTATATCTTATATTTTGTGTAAACAATCGTTTATAAAGATAGACTTTGAGAGGAAGATGGAACATGAAAATTATTAAGAGAAGCGGAGTCGAGGTATTTTTTGATTCGAATAAGATCGTTGCGGCTGTACAGAAAGCGAATGCATCGGTAATCGATTATGAAAAACTCAGCGATGAGCAGATTCAGGAGATTGCCGATAATGTGGAAGTGGCATGTGAAAACATGAAACGATCTGCCAGCGTGGAGGAAATCCAGGATATGGTAGAGAACCAGCTGATGAACCAGCATGCATTTACGGTTGCCCGTAATTATATTACATACCGTTATAAGAGAGCGCTTGTGCGTAAATCCAATTCTACGGATGAACAGATTCTGTCTCTCTTAGAGTGTAACAATGAGGAAGTAAAACAGGAAAATTCCAATAAAAATCCTACTGTAAACAGTGTACAGAGAGATTATATGGCGGGAGAAGTCAGCAAGGATATCACGAAGAGATTCCTGTTGCCGGAAGATATTGTGGAAGCACATGAAAAAGGACTGATTCATTTCCATGATGCAGATTATTTTGCGCAGCACATGCATAACTGCTGTCTGGTGAACTTAGAGGACATGCTGCAGAATGGTACTGTAATCAGCGAGACCGGAATTGACCGTCCGAGAAGTTTTTCCACGGCCTGCAATATAGCAACACAGGCGATTGCGCAGATTGCAAGTTCGCAGTATGGAGGACAGAGTATTTCACTGTCCCATCTGGCACCGTTCGTACAGGTGAGCCGTGAAAAATTCCGGATACAGGTCCGGACAGAGTTTGAAAAGATCGGGCTGGATCTGGATGAGGAGAAAATCAATAAAGTAGCAGAGATGCGTGTAAGAGAAGAGATCAACCGTGGTGTGCAGATGATCCAGTATCAGGTGATCACGCTTATGACCACAAACGGTCAGGCTCCGTTTATCACGGTGTTTATGTATCTCGACGAAGTGCCGGAGGGACAGACCAGAGATGACCTGGCAGCGATCATTGAGGAGATGCTGCATCAGAGAATCAAGGGAGTAAAGAACGAAAAAGGAGTATTTATTACCCCGGCTTTCCCGAAACTGATTTATGTACTCGAAGAAGATAATATCCATGAGGATTCCAAGTATTTTTATCTGACACGCCTGGCTGCACAGTGTACGGCAAAGCGCATGGTTCCGGATTATATTTCCGAAAAGAAGATGAAAGAACTGAAAGTGGACAAGAACGGGGAAGGACACTGCTATCCATGTATGGGATGCCGCAGTTTTCTTACTCCGTATATTGACCCGGAAACCGGAAAACCGAAATATTACGGACGTTTTAACCAGGGAGTTGTGACGATCAATCTGGTGGATGTGGCATGTTCTTCCGGAAAAGATGAGAAAAAATTCTGGAAGATTCTCGATGAGCGTCTAAAACTGTGCTACCGGGCACTGATGTGCAGACATAAGAGACTTCTTGGCACACCGAGTGATGTGGCTCCGATTCTGTGGCAGAACGGAGCGCTTGCCCGTCTGAAAAAGGGAGAGACGATCGACAAACTTTTATTTGGCGGTTATTCCACCATCTCTTTGGGATATGCGGGATTGTGCGAGTGTACCCGTTATATGACAGGTGTTTCCCATACGGAGCCGGAGACCGGAACACCATTTGCACTGCGTGTCATGCAGCGTCTGAATGATGCCTGTGCAGAGTGGAAAGAAAAGGAAAATATGGATTTCAGTCTGTACGGTACGCCGCTGGAATCCACCACCTATAAATTTGCAAAGTGTCTGCAGAAGCGTTTCGGTATCATAGAGGGCGTAACAGATAAAAATTATATTACGAACAGTTATCATGTGCATGTGACGGAAAATATCAATGCTTTTGATAAACTGAAGTTTGAGTCACAGTTCCAGAAGCTGTCTCCGGGTGGTGCAATCAGCTATGTGGAAGTACCAAATATGCAGGATAATATTGATGCCGTGATTGCCGTTATGAAATACATTTACGATAATATTATGTACGCGGAGCTCAACACGAAGAGTGATTACTGTATGGAATGTGGCTATGACGGTGAGATCAAAATTGTTGAGGAAAAGGACAGCGGAAAACTCGTCTGGGAGTGTCCGAACTGCGGAAACCGTGATCAGGATAAGATGAGTGTTGCACGTCGTACGTGCGGGTATATCGGAACACAGTTCTGGAATCAGGGACGTACACAGGAAATCAAAGAAAGAGTATTACATTTATAAAACATGGAAGAAAACAAACGGAAACAATATGCCCATTTGTATGAACACCATGAGGTAGAAGATCCACAACCCCGGGAAGAGAAAGAAAAACCCATCGGGCCGAGTGGCAGAAACCGCCATCGGCCGATGGTGGAAAAGGTATGCAGACGCATCGCCTTTTCTTTCCTGGCCATGGCGGTTGTTCTGTTACTTGCATTGAATTATTTTCAGATCAAAGAGGCAAAAAAGGAAGCGGTTTTGGAATATATCCGCAAAGAAAAGCAGCAAATGAAAAATCGTGAGACAGAAAAGACGGACCAGCTTGCAATCTTAGACCAATATGATATATTATATAGTATGTATCCGGATCTGGTTGGATGGATCAAAGTTGATGGGACACCAATCGATTATCCGGTGATGCAGGATCATACAGGCGGGGAATATTATCTGAAACACAATTTTGAAGGAAAAGATGATAATAAGGGAAACCCGTTTGTTTCCGCAGATGCCAGCATTGATCCGATGGATCAGAATATTGTGATCTTTGGGCACAACGTAAGTGATGGAAGCCAGTTTGGAGATCTGGATGCCTATCTGGATAAGAAATTTTACAAAAAGCATCCGGTGATTACTTTTGATACGATTTATGAAACTGGACAATATCAGATTGTTGCGGTGGTAAAGACACATGTAAAGGAAAAAGACGAATCCGGATTCCGTTATTACTGGTTTCGGAATTATAAAAACCGGAAAGAGTTTCAGAATCTGCTGGATTTTGTGGAAGAGAACCGTGTGTATGATACAGGGGAGCATCTTATCTATGGAGATACCACAATTATGCTCTCTACCTGTGAATACACGGTAAACAATGGGAGACTCGTAGTCATAGCAAAAAGGATATAGGGCAGAAGATGAAAAAATTAGGGATGATGAAAACGATACTGATGATGGGATGTGCGCTGGCGTTGCTTTTTGCAGCCGTTCCGCAGCCGGTTATGGCAGCGAACAGCCAGATGAATCTGACGGTTGGAACAACCAATGATGCAAAAGCCGGGGATACGGTAACGGTACGTCTGGTCGGAAGCAATAATCCGGGACTTTCGACATTTGCAGCAAGACTGGCATATGACGATTTTGATCTGGAATATGTAGGAACCACATGGGCAAATACGATTTCTTCGGATTCGGGAAATATTGAGCTGGTTTCCCCGGTTACGGAAAATAATCAGCAGGCACTTAATCTTTCGGCAATTTTAAATAAGACTTATTCCCAGAATGAAACCATTGCCACGGTTACCTTTAAGGCGAAAAATGCATATACAACGATGCCGGTTACCCTGACAGTGCGTGAAGTGACGGATGCAAGTTACAATCCGGTTACGGTTACAACGGTTGTGGATGCTTCTGCAGGACAGACACAGAGCCAGTCACAGTCCCAGAGCACTTCCCAGAGTCAGTCGGACAGTCAGGATGACACAGAGTATACAGATGATACAGACGATACAGACGATACGGACGATACGGACGATACCGATTCGTACGATGATACAGACGATATGCAGGATTCCAAGAGCAGCAGTGGGAATACACATAAAACTTCATCGAACAAAAAGAATAACAGTGGAAATACATCAAAAAACGGAAACCGGACAGATGCAACACCAAAGACAGGTGCGGTTGATCTGCGGATGGTATTTGGAGCAGCAGTAATTGTTTTTTTACTGGCAGCAGCAGGCTGCATCCGTTTCCTGAATAAAAAGAAAGAGTAAATTATGAATTATGCTGGAATTAAGTATTGTGACATCGCAAACGGTCTCGGCTGTCGGACGGTACTGTTTGTATCCGGATGCCGCAATGCATGTAAGGGCTGTTTTCAGCCACAGACATGGGATTTTACCTATGGAGAATGTTTCGATGAGCAGGTACAGCAAAAGGTGCTTGATTCACTGAAACCGGAGTATATAGAGGGAATGACCCTGTTGGGAGGAGAGCCGTTTGAGGAAGAAAATCAGGAGGCTCTTCTTCCTTTTATGAAAAAAGTAAAAAGTTTGTATCCGGATAAGAATGTCTGGGCATTTACCGGATATATATATGATAAAGACCTGATTTTGGGAGGCAGAAAACATACGAAAGACACGGATGACCTGCTTTCCCTGATCGATGTACTGGTGGACGGTCCATTTATTGAGGAACAGAAGGATATTACGCTCAAGTTCCGGGGATCGGTCAATCAGCGCATTCTTGACTTGAAAAAAACCATGGAAAGTGGCAAAATAGTTAAGTTGATGGAATAGTTATGAAAACGAGGATGGATACATATGAAAAAGCATATTAATGCATTGTTGGGATTTGTCTGTTATACAATCGGTGTGATTGCAGCAGCATATTACGGGTTGTGGAAGATGCTTGTGCTTCCGCTTCATACTCTGGCAGTTTCTTTTCTGGCAGGGGACCTGAATGTCACACTGCTTGCGGTATGTGTTGTCAAAATACTTTTTTCAACAACGATGGCAGGATTGATCTGGTGCATTGGCTATATAGCCTATAATCACTTTAAAGGCACACAGGATCCGGACTGGGAAACTATGGAGAAAGAGTACATGGCAGAAAAAGAAGAGAAAGAGAGGCAGGCATCGTGATTTTACGGGTTCCGGAATATTATGAGAAATTTTCCTGCATTGCATCCCGCTGCAAGGACAGTTGCTGTGCAGGCTGGGAAATTGACATTGATGAGGATTCCTATGCATATTACAACAGTGTGGAAGGTAAATTTGGCAAAAGACTCAAAGAAAGTATGTATGAGGCCGATCCGGATGATGATGGCGGTGGATACCGTTTTAAGCTGAAAGGGAAGAAACGCTGTGCCATGCTCAATGACCATAATCTCTGTGATCTTTATACAGCACTTGGGGAAGAGGCTCTGTGTGAAGTGTGTACAGAATATCCGCGTTTTTCCCTGATTTACGGAGATGTGGAGCAGAAAGCACTGAGTCTTTCCTGCGAGGAAGTCGGACGGATTCTGTTTGAGCGGACAGAACCGGAAAAGCTGGTGGATATAGAGTTGCCCGGAAATTGCGATGACGGTGAGGACGACCCGGCATATGTTGCGTTTATGGAATGGGTGCAGCAGGAGTCGGTGAATATTCTGCAGAATCGTACCCATAATATTCCGGAGCGCATGAGAGAGTTTCTGGCGTGGTGTGACCGTGTACAGACCGTGATCAATTATGCACAGGCAAAAGAGGATATGTCGGTACTGGCAGACTGGAGATACGAAGATGCCGGTCATGAACTTCGGGAGTGGGAGCAGAAAAATATTGAGGGAAAAGAGAAGCCGGTTCGTGCACTTTCTTATGAAGATTTCGAGGAACGTTTTGCGGTTTTTGCCGATATGGAAGAGCTGGATGATGAATGGGTTCACACCAAGGAAGAATTCGAAAAGCTGTATCACGAAGATACCTATGAGGCATTTCTGACAGAATATATGCGATCATCGGATTATTCGGAACTTGGCTATGAACATCTTCTGGTTTATTTTGTGTATCGTTATCTGATGAATTCGATATATGATTATGATATTTTATCCTATGCCAAAATGATTGTGATGGCAACCCTTGTGGTAAGAGATATGGATGCGGCACGTTTTTACAGAAACGGTGGCAAATTCACAATGTCTGACCGTATTGACGTAGCGCGTATTTTCTCAAAGGAAGTAGAACATTCCGAAGGAAATGCACAGGATCTGAAAGAAATGTGTATGATGGAAGAAATTGCGAAAGTGGATGCACTTTGCAGACAGATTTAAACGTTTATAACAGAGATAAAACAGGCATCTGGCGAACCCCGGATGCCTGTTTTGTATTATGCTTTATTTGTCTAACAGATCGGTATAGAAATCTGCGTAATCCTTGCGGTTGTCCTTGCAAAAATCAATGGCAGCAGATGGATGCTGGTTCAGACGTCCGGTCAGCAGATACGGAATATCATATCCCCATACGGCACCGGTTTCTTTGAGCGGCAGCATATAGTCTTCTAAGAACCGGAGTACCGGGAATACATTGTATTTCGGATTTTTCAGAAAACTCAGAAGCAGTTCCATGGCACAGTTTCCGGCACCCCGTCCCATGGACATCATGGTAGCATCTAAAAGACTGACACCGTGGGAGAGTGCTTCGATCGTGTTGGCAAAGGCAAGCTGCTGGTTATTGTGTGCATGCATACCGATGTATTTGCCGTATTTTTCTCCAAGTTCGGTGTATTTATCTGCAATCGCACGGATCTGTTCCGGGTAAAGAGCACCGTAACTGTCCACGATATAAATGCCATCGGCGCTGCTTTGACCGACCATTTCAAGTGCCTGGTCAATATCGGATTCTTTGGCATTGGAGATTGCCATGATATTACAGGTTACCTCGTAGCCCTTTGCCTTGGCATCTTCAATCATTTCGATTGCAGCAGGCATCTGGTGCACGTAAGTTGCCACACGAACCATGTCAATTACACTGTCTTTTTTGTCAATGATATCTTTTTTGTAATCGCAGCGTCCGACATCTGCCATGACGGAAATCTTCATATCGGAGTTGTTGTCACCAACGATCTCACGGATGGATTCTTCATCACAGAACTTCCACTTGCCGAATTTATTTACGTCAAACAGCTCCTTGGAAGCTTTATAACCAAACTCCATATAGTCAACGCCGGCCTTTACATTGGTGCGGTAGAGTGCGTTGATAAAGTCATCGGAGAACATAAAGTTGTTTACGAGTCCTCCGTCACGAATGGTTGCGTCCAATACACGAATATCGGAACGTGCTGTCATTAAGTCTCCTTTTTGAGCCATTTTTGTTTCCTCCTTGTGGTTCTTTGAATCTTTTACACTTTAACGCTTTGACGCGTGTGAGTATATAATAACACAATTCGATAAAAATGCAAGCAAAAACTTTACTTTTTTCCAGTCTCCTAATATAATTAAATCGGGTGAAAGCCCGAAGGAGGAGAAAATGATATACTTATTAGGAACATATGAACACGCACTGGTTGCTTTTATCGGTGTTTTATTTGCTTTTGCAGTGACCTGTATTGCAATTGCAAAATTAAACGGATATCTGCCGAAGGACATGGGAAGACAGTATGCACATGATGGAGCTCTTTCCGCAGGAAAACCAAGAGGTGCGGGTATTATTTTTGTGTTGACTTTTGTTGTTTCCGCATTGTTGTTTGGCAAAATGAATAAGGAAATTATCATTTATCTGGTGCTGATCGTCATCGAAATGTTCACCGGATTCTTTGATGATGCCGCAGAAAAACCATGGGGAGAGTATTTAAAGGGAATTCTGGATCTGGCGGTGGCAGTCGTTGTAGCCATTTCCTATCTGCATTACAATTCCAGTGAGATCACCATTGCCATTACGGGAACGACCATCGTGATTCCACCGGTTGTATTTGCCATTCTGACCGTTATTCTGGTGTGGGTTTCCATCAATGTTACCAACTGTTCGGATGGTGTGGATGGATTGTCGGGAACACTGACCATTATCACGTTGATGAGTGTGTTTGTTCTTGACAATATTTTAAAAGTCAATGATTCTTTCAATTACTGTATTTTACTGTTTGCGGTATGTCTGCTGGGATATCTGTGGTATAACGCAACACCGAGCAAGCTTCTTATGGGAGATGCCGGATCACGTGCAATGGGTATTTTTATTGCCATTGCGGTATTGAAGATGCACAGTCCGTTTATGTACCTGCTGGTTGCTGCGGTACTTATCGCAGACGGTGGTCTTGGTCTGGTAAAGGTTTCACTGCTTCGGTTTTTAAAGATACATATTCTGAAGAATACCATCACACCGATTCACGACCATGTAAGAAAAAAGGGTGGGTGGTCCAATGCCCAGGTGGTATTTCGCTTTGCCATCATTCAGATTGTAATTTCACTTGCAGCAATTTATCTGGTTATGATTTAAGTTATAGTTATAATTGGAGGCTTTATGCGTTTTGTTTCCATTGAAGATGCCAGACCGGGAATGTGTCTTGCGTATGATTTATATGATTCCATGGGACGTACCATGGTGGGAAGTGGCTGTGAACTGACGGCTTCCTATATCAATAAACTAAATGAATACGGATTTAGCGGTGTCTATATCGAGGATGAACAGTCGAAAGATATTTACATCGAAGCAACAATACCGGAAAAACTGCGCCAGGAAGGGTTTAAATGTGTGCAGGAGAATGATATTGACCGTTGTGCCGAGATTGCACAACAGATTGTGGAGAATCTTTTGTCCAGAAAAAATGTGTGTCTGGATATGACGGATCTGCGCTCATACGATGATTATACATATGCACATTCGGTGAATGTTGCGGTGCTCTGCTGTGTGATCGGTATGGGGATGGGAATGAGTGAACGTGATCTGAATTATCTGGTTACAGCGGCTCTTTTGCATGATCTGGGAAAGCTTGCCATTCCAAAGGAAATATTAAATAAACCGGGCAGGCTGACACCGGATGAATACCAGCTGATGAAGACCCATTCGACCCGTTCGTACCAGCTGCTTTCGAAGCGCTGGAATATTTCGGCGCATATCAAGCAGACGGTACTTCTTCATCATGAAAATGTAGATGGAAGCGGATACCCACAGGGGCTGATGGGAGATGAACAGTCACTCTCCGTAAGAATTGTACATGTGGCGGATGTGTATGATGCGCTGACATCAAGACGTCCGTATAAGAAACCATATTCTCCTTATGAGGCAGTAGAATATCTCATGGGAGCCTGTGGCATCATGTTTGACAAAAACGTTGTGGAAGTGTTTATGGAACGTGTCCCACTGTTTCCGAGAGGGACGGAGGTAAACCTGTCGGACGGACGTAAGGGACTGATCTATGAAAACAAAGGACCGCATAATCTGCGACCGGTTCTGAATATGCCGGATGGAACCAAACTGGATCTGATGGAAAATAAAAACTTAAATGTTACGATTCTTCCACCGGAATATCTTGATACGGTTTCTCCGGATTCGGAAGAGCCGGGAAGAAAGAAGATGGTTCAGGAAACTGCCAGAAAAAAAATCATGATCGTAGATGATATGAAGACTAATCTGGATGCCATGCGTGGAATTCTCGAGGATGAGTATACCGTCATTCTCTGTAAATGCGGAAAACAGGCATTGCATTATCTGGAACACAATGAGTTTCCGGATCTGATCATTATGGATGTTGATATGCCGGAAATGAACGGAATCGAGACTACCATGAGAGCAAACAAGCTCACAGGGGGCAGGATACCGGTTCTGTTTGTCACGGCCATGTGTGATGCGCATACGGTAATGACCTGTCGGAGACTGCATGCGGCAGGATATATTGTGCGGCCATATAAAGCCATTTATATCAAATCCGAAGTAGAGCGGATATTTAGTGGTTGGAGGTAAAACGGATATGGGACTGGTTTTCCATCTGATCTGTCTTTTTTTTACACTGTTTGTATTACAAAGTTATGTCAGCAGCGGGTTTCACGCAAGGGAACACCGGCTGCTGCCGTTGGTTTTAGGGCTGATTGCACTGAACAGTTTTTATCGCATTACCTATTATGTTACGGGAGAGGCAAAGACACTTCGTATACTGACAGATTTACTGGCCATTCACATGCTGTATCTTATGATTCATTATGTGGGTGATTTTATGAAATTCCAGCTGAAACTCAGGACGGAAGTGATTTTGTTCTGCAGTCTGGTGCTGTTTAATTCCATGTTGATTATACGTGCTGCGCAGCGCGAGACGTATCAGGATGCGTTTCGGATTGCGCTGCTTTGTTATACGGGAATTCTTCTGGGGCTGGCTACTTATGTGAGAGTGAAAAGCGAGGTTTCTGTCTGGGAGGGACATGTAAATGATATGTTGTATCTTGGCATGGCACTTCCGGGAGTTGCAATGTTGTTTCGCGCAGTTACGCCGAAAGCGGAAGAATTTCTGGTGCCGGGAGCTTTTGAAATTTCCTGTCTGATTGTCTTTTATCTGATGATGACGGGAAGATTATCCAATGTGACGAACATTATCCGGGAAAACTTTTATAATATCAGTGATATCCCTACGTTTTTGTTTGACAACAGAATGCGTTACCGGGATGCCAATGCCAGTGCCAGACGATGGTTTCCGGAAATTGTGGGGGAACTGACGGACGATCCGCAGGAGTACCCTTTTTATACCAAAATGATGCGTTGGAGTAAAGACCCGGATCAGGATTATGTGGTTCAGTGGAAAGAAAGTTATTGCAGGTGTCAGCTGCATCCGGTCTGCAGTGAAAATGTGGTGAGAGGATATATTCTTACTCTGCTCGACATCACACAGCAAAAGAAGGAAACGGTTCTGATGGAGGATCTGAAAAAGAAAGCAGAAGAACAGTCATTTTTAAAAAGCCGTTTTCTGGCATCGGTCAGTCATGATCTGCGCAGTCCGCTGCATGCGATTATCGGAGGTTCGGACATTTTAAAAAGGCAGAATCTTCCGGATGAGAGCAAAAACATTCTTGAATATATCCGTGTCGCGGGAAATAATCTGCTTGAACAGGTGGATACCATCCTTGCATATTCGAAGCTGGAAGCAGGAATGTTGACGCTCAAAGACAAAACATACAATTTTTATGAGATGATCGAGGAACAGGCCCGTCTTTGTCTGCTGAATATCCGGGAAAAAGATATCGTATTTACCGTGAGGTTTCTGGACCGGTTTCCGCAGCAGGTAAGCGGAGACAGTATACGTGTGGCACAGATTTTTCAGAACATTTTATCGAATGCCTGCAAGTTTACGGAACAGGGAACGATCACGCTGTCACTCCACTGTAAGATGGAAGAAGGACAGGTATGGTTTGACGGCTGTGTGGAAGATACCGGCGTGGGAATGACAAAGGAAAAACTTGCACAGGTATTTACGGAATATGTTTCGTTCTCCGAGGATATGGGGGTAGAGGGCTTTGGCCTGGGTCTGTCAATTGTCAGACAGCTCGTAGAAATGATGCATGGCTGGGTAAGAGCAGAGAGTGATCCGGGAAAAGGGACACGCGTATCTTTTGGGTTTTATCAGAAACAGGTTATGGCTGAGATATCAGAGCCGAGAAACATCGGACGGGAAATATTAAAAGAACAGAGTGATCCGCAGGTTGAAGAAATACAGCCGAACTGGATTTATCCGCGGGCACGTGTCCTTCTGGTGGATGATATGGAAGCAAACAGGGTGATTTTTCAGGAACTTGCGGCTCCATGGAAGTTTATACTGGATCTGGCGGTGTCAGGAGAAGAAGCTGTACAGATGGTAAAAGAACGGGAATACCAGATGATCATTCTGGATCAGATGATGCCGGGAATGTCCGGATTTGAGACGGCGGATCAGATACAAAGATACAGTCATGCACCGCTTGTTCTTATGACAGCGGATATTTCTGACGAAGTGAGAAGCCGTTCCATCCGGCATGGATTTACCGATTTTATGCCGAAACCGATCCGGCTGCAGCGGATGAGGCAGGTTTTAGAAACCGGAATTCCGGTCAGATACAGGGAACTTCCGAATCCGGTCGATGCGTCAAAGAAGGCGAAAGCCACAGGGCAGAGGAACGCTGCGGATATCCGTACGCTGGAATCTTATTGGAAAGAGGTGGAGGGTTTACTTCCGAAACTTCCGGAATATGTCCAGCGGGATCTGCATATGTTTCAGACAAAAGTTCATGGAATCAAAGGGATCAGCCGCCAGATTGGAAAAGAGGAGATTGCCCAGCAGGCAGAAATTATGGAGATGGCGGCAAAGACCGAAAACCGTGCCTTTATAAACCGGAATCTGCATATCTTCTTAGAGCAGCTGCGGGGGACGGTGAAAGAAATAAAACAGGAGACCAAAGATTTACCGGAGAGTGGTCACATACTTCGGCAGGGAAAACTCCCCATGATGGATGAAGAGCAGCGACGACTGTGCTGGAAAGGGTTAAAGTATGGATTTGATACCTATGATATTGCACAGATTGAGGAGAATATAAAGATACTTTCCGAACATGAATTACCGCCGGAAGAAAAAGAAAGGCTTCCCGTGGTAAGGGAAGCCTATGAAAATCTGGATTATGAAATTGGAAGCAAAGCCTGTATGTTTTAGACACGGCGGCGCAATAACGCATAGAATTTTTCAATATGGAAAGGTTTTCCCTGAACCGCCTGGACTTTCAGGCGGTTTTCTTCATTGAAACCTACCAGAATGTTGTGATTGGCCTCTGCCAGGTAATCCATAATACCGTCAATATCGGATTTGGTATTTTTCGGACAGTTTACATACATATGTTTGTTTGCGGTAATATGCATGGTATAAGAGATGCTGAAATGATACCAGAGCATTTTGTGGAGCGTCGAATGTTTATAGATCCACAGAATCTCCTGAATAGGCACAATGGCATTTCCATATGGTGATGTCATGATAAAATAATGTTCGGTGATAAACATATCCTCCGTTGCCAGCTGTGGAAGTGTTGCAAGTTCTTCCTCGGCCTCGGCGAGAATCTGACCCGGATGTCCGAAGACGATCAGGTTCTGGCACGGTGGGGAAAGCACCGGGAACCGGATATAGACCATACAGATCAGAAGATACAGGACGGTATAAATCATGGAACCGAAATACGCGAAGAATAAAATGCGCGTCGTGGTTAAATGATAGTCAGGCTCACTGAAATAATACGAAGACAGCTGATTGCGGATACCGGTTTCGGTCCAGTTCAGGTCAGAGGAAAGTTGGGACAAAAGTGCCAGATAAGATTCTTTTCCTTTGACGATCCGGCCGGTGACGGTCAGACGGTCGATCGTAGGGAGTCCTTCCTCACATGTATGCGGGGTAAGGAGAATGATGCTGCAATTATTTTTCTGTGTGGTGTAATAATAATATCCGCGGGTCTGGCCATAGGTTTCACAGGTATATCCGCTGAATTTCAGATCTGTGAAGGTCATGCGTACATAACGGTGATGGTTCTTGTAGGCGTCCGCAATTTTGGGATTGTCGGAAAGCTGTGCAGGGCGCAGCATGGCACCCAGTGGAAATACGATCCAGAGAACTGCAAGTAAAACCAGATATATCATTGGAGAAAAAAGTCTTCTGCGATAGAAGGCCTGAATATTTTTGGAAATATAATGTTCGTAGCTGTCAGGCATGGAAAATCCTTTCTGTAGTTCAACTTATGCATTCAGTATAAAGGTTTCGGGAAGAATAATCAACCTTGCTTTTGCCATAAAAACTTGCTAAACTATGATACAAAGCAGGAGGAAAAGAATGGACGCGTATACGGGTTTTGCGCAGGTTTATGACCTGTTTATGGATAATGTGCCCTATGATGAATGGTGTGCATATATTTGTGAGACATTAAAAAAGCATGGAATTGCAGACGGACCGGTGCTGGATCTGGGATGCGGAACCGGAGAACTGACCCGGAGACTGGCTGCCTGTGGGTATGATATGACCGGTGTGGATGTTTCTGTGGATATGCTGCAGAAAGCCATGGAAAAGCAGACAGATCCACCGATTCTTTATCTGCTGCAGGAGATGCAGACACTCGAACTGGATGGATGTGTGCGGGCAGTCTGCTGTACCTGTGACTGTGTCAATTATGTACTTGAGCCACAGGAACTTTCCGATGCATTCCGGCGGGTTGCCGCCTGTCTGGAAAGCGGTGGAGTATTTATCTTTGATATGAATACCGCCTATAAATACGAACAGCTTCTCGGAGATCACACATTTGCGGAGAGCAGGCAGGAAGGAAGTTTTATCTGGGAAAATTATTATGACGAAGAGACCAGAATCAATGAATATGACCTGACACTGTTTATCCCGGAAGCGGGAGAGCTGTACCGCCGATATGCGGAAACACACTATCAGAGAAATTATAAGGTGGAACAGATAGTGGATTTTCTGCAGCAGGCGGGACTGGTCTGTGAAGGAATGTATGATGATTACACCGACGCCGGGGTCAAAGCCGACAGTGAGCGTATCACATTTGTTACAAGAAAAGAATAAAGGAGAAATGATACATGGCAGATTATATTGTTAGAGCAACCGCAGCAGGTGCCGCAATCCGGGCATTTGCAATTACATCGAGGGATCTGGTGGAGACCGCCAGACAGGATCACAATACGTCCCCGATCATGACGGCAGCCCTGGGACGTCTGTTGTCCGGCGGTGCAATGATGGGAACAATGTTAAAAGGGGAAAAGGATCTTCTGACCCTGCAGATTCAGTGCAGCGGTCCGGCCAGGGGACTTACCGTTACTGCGGATGCCAATGGACATGTCAAGGGATTTGTCAATAATCCGATTGTGGAACTTCCGCCAAACAAAGACGGACATTTAAATGTAGGGGGCGCGCTGGATCTCGGTATTTTGAGCGTCATCAAAGATATGGGACTAAAAGAGCCATATGTGGGACAGTGTCAGCTGCAGACAGGAGAGATTGCAGAAGATTTAACCTATTATTTTGCAACTTCCGAGCAGATTCCGTCTGCGGTAGGATTGGGTGTGCTGATGAACAAAAACAACACGGTGCGTCAGGCCGGCGGATTTATTATTCAGCTTATGCCGTTTACGAGTGACGAGATCATTGAAAAACTGGAAAAGCGTATTGCAGAGATCGATTCTGTGACTATGATGCTGGAGCGAGGACTGACACCGGAAGGAATTCTCGAAGAAATTCTCGGAGATTTCGGCTTGGAAATCACCGACAAAATTCCGGCAGCATTTGTCTGTGACTGTTCCAAGGAGCGGGTATCCAGCGCACTTTCGACGCTCAGCAAAAAAGATCTCGATGACATCATCAATGATGGGGAGAGCATCGAGGTAAAGTGCCAGTTTTGTAATAAGGCATATGAATTTTCCGTAGAGGAATTAAAGGAGTTGAGAAAGTGAGACAGGGATTTGTAAAAGCAGCTGCAGTCACACCGAAAATTAAAGTGGCAGATACAAAATACAATGCAGAACTGATTCTGGATATGATGAAAGAAAGTACCCGGCAGGGAGCAAAGATTGTAGTTTTTCCGGAACTTTGTCTGACCGGCTATACCTGTCAGGATCTGTTTTTGCAGGAACGTCTGCTGCAGGGCGCAAAGGATGCGCTGATGAAATTAGTAAAAGAGAGTGCTTCACTGGACGCCATTTTTTTCGTGGGACTTCCCTTTGAAATCCTTGGAAAATTATACAATGTGGCGGCAGTGTTTTCCCATGGAGAAGTGCTTGGACTTGTACCGAAGAGTTATCTGCCGAATTACAATGAATTTTATGAGGCGAGACATTTCGTATCCGGAGCAGAGCTTGCGACAGAGGTGGTTCTGCCGGACGGAAGCTGTGTTCCTGCGGACCGGGATCTGCTTTTTGTCTGTGAGCAGATGCCGAAACTCAGAATCGGTGTGGAACTGTGTGAGGATCTGTGGACACCGAATCCGCCGAGTATCTCCCATGCACTGGCGGGGGCGTCTGTTCTGGTGAATTTGTCGGCCTCGAATGAACTGACCGGCAAAGACAGTTACCGCAGGGAACTGGTAAGTGGCCAGTCTGCACGTCTTCTTGCGGCATATATTTATGCGTCAGCGGGAGAGGGAGAGTCTACACAGGATCTGGTGTTCTCCGGGCACAACATCATTGCGGAAAACGGACAGATTCTTGCGGAATCCAAGCGTTTTGGACATGGCATCCTGTATTCGGAGATTGATGTGGAACGTCTCTGTGCACAGCGCCGCAGAATGACAACTTTTGTCACTGAGGATCAGACACATACCGAGATTCTGTTCTCTTTAAAAATAGAAGAAACAAAACTGACGCGGTTGATTGATCCGGCACCGTTTGTGCCAACAGACAGACAGAACAGGGAAAAGCGTTGTGATGAAATTCTGATGATTCAGGCAATGGGACTAAAAAAACGTCTGGAACATACCGGAGCCAATGCTGTGGTAGGTATTTCCGGAGGACTGGATTCGACGCTGGCACTTCTGGTGACCGTGCGTGCCTTTGATCTGTGCGGGCGGGATCATAAGGGAATTACGGCCGTCACCATGCCGGGATTCGGGACAACCGACCGCACATATGACAATGCTGTCAAACTGATTCAAAGCCTTGGGGCAGAATTTGTGGAAGTGGATATCTGTCAGGCGGTAAATGTGCATTTTTCGGATATCGGACAGGACCCTTCGGTGCATGATGTGACATATGAAAATTCCCAGGCGCGGGAACGCACGCAGATTCTGATGGACATTGCGAACAAAAAAAATGCGCTTGTGATCGGAACCGGAGATCTGTCGGAACTTGCACTGGGGTGGGCAACGTACAACGGAGATCATATGTCCATGTATGCCGTGAATGCTTCTGTGCCAAAGACACTGGTCCGGCATCTGGTGCGTTATTATGCGGATACCTGTGAGGACAAGCAGCTTTCCGATACACTGTATGATGTATTGGATACACCGGTTTCTCCGGAGCTTCTGCCGCCGGAAGACGGAAAAATTTCACAGAAGACCGAGGATCTGGTAGGTCCGTATGAACTGCATGATTTCTTCCTGTATTACATGCTGCGTCAGGGATTTTCCCCTGCAAAAATTTATCGTCTGGCAAAAATTGCATTTGCGGGAACTTATGAAAATGCATTTATTTTAAAATGGCTGAAAACGTTCTGCCGCAGATTTTTTGCGCAGCAGTTTAAACGTTCCTGCCTTCCGGATGGCCCGAAAGTCGGATCTGTTGCTGTTTCTCCGAGAGGAGATCTGCGTATGCCGAGTGATGCGTGTGCAACATTGTGGATGGAGGAACTGAATACGATTTCTTAGAAAAATACATTTTTTATTCGAATCTTAACCGCCATTATGCTATAATGAAACATACGGATGCAAGAGATAAGGAGAAAGAAGATTCGGATGAAAAAAACATTGTATATCATAAGAGATATAGCCATTACCGTCGGGATTCAGCTGGTGTGTTTTATGGTCTGTTTGTGGATACAAAACAGTACTGTGGAAAATGCGCTGATCCCGGCAGTATCTATTTTTGGAGTCTTTCTGACTTCTGTGATCACACCGGGGTATCTGTATGGTGTGGCAGCTGCAATTCTCAGCGTTCTTGAATTGAATTTTGCTTTCACATTTCCATTTTTTCACTTTAATTTTTCCATACCGGAGAATATGGCATCGGCAGTGATTATTATACTGATGGCTTTGATTACCTGTGGGTTTACCACCAAAATAAAGTATAATAAAATTCTCGAAGCAGAGAGAGAAAAAGAAAAAATCCGTGCAGACATATTCCGTGCGGTTTCCCATGATCTTCGGACTCCGCTTACCACGATCTATGGCTCCAGCTCGGCGCTGCTTGATCCGGATAATGATTTTACGAAGGAACAGCGGACAAAGATGCTGCAGGATATCCAGCAGGATGCACAGTGGCTTTTCCGGATGGTTGAGAACCTGCTTTCGATCACAAAACTTGACAGTGGAAAAGTAAAAATCATTAAGACACCTACGGTTTTGGATGAGCTGATTGATTCGGTGATTTTAAAGTTTCATAAAAGATATCCGGATCAGGAGGTTGAAATTGATATTCCAGATGAATTTGTGGTAATTCCCATGGATGCAATCCTGATCCAGCAGGTGTTGATCAATATTTTAGAAAACGCGGTGCAGCATGCAAAGGGAATGGTGCACCTGGGACTGAAGGTATTTCTTGTGGCGGACAAAGCCGTATTTGAAGTACAGGATGATGGATGTGGAATTCCGGAAGAAAAATTAAAATCTGTTTTTTACGGGAGTCATGAGCCGTATGAGGTATCTTCCGATTGCAAACGGAGCAATGCAGGAATAGGACTGGCAGTGTGCGCAACAATTATCAAAGCGCACGGTGGAAAGATCAAGGCAGAAAATAAGAAAAATGGAGGTGCACTTTTCCGGTTTTATCTGGATATGGAGGAGAAGGAACAGGCATGAACGGAAATAAATATAAGATTTTAATTATTGAGGATGATGAACATATTAACAATCTGGTGGCTACACTTCTGGAGGCAAACGGATATCAGACATTATCGGCATATTCCTGCGAAGACGGAATGATGATGTATGCTTCGCACAGACCGGATCTCGTTGTTTTAGATCTGGGACTTCCGGATCAGGACGGAATGACTTTTTTAAAGCGGTTACGGAAAGATTCCCTGACGCCGGTGATTGTGCTTTCTGCCAGGTCAGATGAAAAAGATAAAGTGGAGGCTTTGGATATGGGAGCCAATGATTATGTTACAAAACCATTTGGCTCCAATGAATTTCTTGCGCGGATACGTTCTACGCTTCGCATGACAACACATCGCATGCAAAACGGAATGTTTCCGGGTGGAAAATTTAAGGCCTCCGGTCTGACCATTGATTACGATGCAAGAAGAGTTTTCTTGCATAAAAAAGAAGTGAAGCTGACACAGACAGAGTACAATATCATTGCAGCATTGTCGGAACATGCGGGAAAGGTTATGACATACTCAGCCATTATCAAAGAGATCTGGGGGTATAACGATGAGGGCAGCATCAAAAAACTGCAGGTCAATATGGTAAATATCCGTAAGAAGCTGGGAGCCAGACCGGGAGAAAAAAATTATATTGTAAATGAACTGGGCGTAGGCTATCGTATGTGCGAGGCGGATGAGGAAACCTTATAGCTGTAATTTAGAGGAGATAGATAATACAAAAAGAGGAAAAACGTTTTTTTCGTTTTTCCTCTTTGATTTTTTGCTTTGTTTATTTTATTATGTAAAATAAATTATAAGAGCTGAATACCATGTTCCTCGCAGGCTGCAATTGTTTCTTCCGGCCAGAGAGAACTCTGCACTTCGCCGATATGAGCTTTGCGAAGGAAGAACATACAGATACGGGACTGACCAATTCCTCCGCCGATGGTATAAGGAAGTGTTCCATCGATGATGGATTTCTGGAATGGCAGATCCTTGCGTTCCGGACAGCCGGCTTTGTCAAGCTGGGAAATCAGCGCAGTTTTGTCTACACGGATACCCATCGAAGATAATTCCAGTGCAATATCAAGAACCGGATAATAAACAAGAATATCTGCATTTAAAGCCCAGTCATCGTAATCCGGAGCACGTCCGTCGTGCGGTTCGCCGGACTCTAAGGTGTCACCGATCTGCATGATACATACAGCACCTTTTGCCTTGGTAATATAATACTCACGTTCCTTCGGTGTGTTGTCCGGGAACAGATCCTCCAGTTCCTGGGAGGTGATAAAGAAAATTTCCTTTGGAAGGATCAGGTCAATGTAATCATACTGGATGGCCATATACTGTTCTGTTTTGCGAAGACACTTATATACGGTACGAACGGTCTCTTTTAAATAGTCCAGATTACGGTCTTCTTTATGAATGATTTTTTCCCAGTCCCACTGATCTACGAAAATAGAATGAATGTTGTCCGTACTTTCATCGCGGCGGATGGCATTCATATCCGTGTAGATGCCTTCTCCGACCTGAAATCCGTATTTTTTCAGGGCGTAACGTTTCCATTTTGCGAGAGAATGGACAACTTCGGCATTTTTATCGTCCTGCTCCTTAATACCGAAAGTAACCGGGCGCTCATAACCGTTTAAGTTATCATTAAGACCGGTTGCCGGGTCTACAAAAAGAGGAGCAGAAACACGTGTCAGATGCAGTCTCTGCGCCAGCAGTGCCTGAAAGAAATCTTTGACTGTCTTGATGGCAAGCTGTGTGTCATGAAGATTCAGTTCTGATTTGTATTGTTTTGGTAAAATAAGATTTTCCATGAGATCTCCTTTGTTATATTGTTACTCTGTGTTTCATTATAGCACATGAACTATGGAATTCAAGTCAAAAAGGTGTTAGAATTAGGATATGATTTTACAGAATGAAATGGAGAAAAGCAGATGAAAAAAGAAGATTTAACCGTTCCGGCAATTTTTGCGGAGGCGATAGGAATGATCCTTGGAATTGTCTATATCGGACTGCAGATCTATTATGGGATTGTCTATAAAGTTGCGCCATATAAATTTATCTGTAACATTGCAGGAGTTGTTCTGATCTATGTGGGACTCAGCCTGGTAAGCTGTCAGCCGGAAAAAATAAACCGGCTTCCGAAAGAGGTGTGTGTGGGAAAGGTGCGTAAATATTCCATCCGGATGATCCGGCTGGTAAAACTGGTGTTTATCATCGGTCTGATGGTTCCGTGTGTGGGAGATGTGATCGGGATCGAACTCAAGGACGCGTACAGTCTGCTGGTGATTGCCGCTATCCTTGTGATCACCGTGTTTTATGAGTACCGGATCATTCAGCTGCTTCGAAATGATCATCATGATCAGGGGCAGCCATAAGGCGCGCCGCTTTCTGATCGCGCCATTTCGTTCCCAGGCGGAATAAGGAAAAGCCCAAAACGAGAGAAACAATTGTAAAGAGAAAGATGATAATTCCCAGAAGATCCGTTTCTTTGAGATTGTTCAGGAGCGGTCCGATGATGGTTCCCCAGAAGTTGAACAGGATGTGGAAGAACATTGAGAAATAGATGCTTCCTCCTTTTTCACAGATCCATCCCAGTACAAGACCGAGAACAAATGCATAAATTCCCTGAATCCAGTTCATGTGAAAGATTCCGAAGAGAACCGCCTGCATCAGGTTGGCAGCCCAGAACGGAAGTGCCCGTCGGACCAGACGCATGGTGACGCCGCGGAAAACCAGTTCTTCACAGACAGGGCCGAGAATTACGGCATAGATAAACATGAACAGTCCGATGTCGGAGTCTAAGCCTGCGGTTTCCATGAGTTTTTCGTACTGGCTGAGCCAGTTCGGGAAAAGAAAAGATACCGCAGAAGTCAGATAACCGGAAAAGAACTGCATGCCGGGAATCAGAAGAATGATGGATAAAAACTGCAGAGGATGAAACGTGAGGGATGGTTTTGGAAGATAATTGCCCCCACAGGAGCGATAATACCATATTCCCATGAATACGATGCAGGTTACGGTATAAATCAGCATGATGCATGCATTAAACTCTGTATTGGTCAGAAGTGTTTCGATGGTATCGGCATCAAAGCCTGTGCTCTGGGAGGCCGGACACAGAAACAGAGCTGCGATTCCGAACATAAAAAAAGAAGCCAGTATCTGTGCAGCTGTTGTTGTTAAAATTGGCAGAAAGCCGGAAAAAAAATAACCGATCTTTTTCATATCATAGATTCTCCATTCGTTTTCGTGTTTGGTAAACTGTACTAAACATTATAGCATAACAATGGGGTAATGCAAGAAATCTGTTTACTTTAAAACTTTAATATGATAAAATACAGACATGATTTTTGGAAGGAAAGAGGGAGCATAATGAGCAAGAAACTTAAAACAGAGGCAGTAGATCATCTGTTTGATGCAATTTTATGTCTGCAGAACAGAGAGGAATGTTATACATTTTTTGAGGATGTGTGTACGGTCAATGAATTGCTTTCTTTATCACAGCGATTTGAAGTGGCGGGAATGCTGCGGGATCAGAAGACATACCTTGATATTGCGGAAAAGACGGGGGCGTCTACAGCGACGATCAGCCGTGTCAATCGTTCTTTGAACTATGGAAATGACGGATATGAGATGGTATTCAGCCGTCTGTCACAGAAACATCCGGAACAGGAATAGAAAAAAGGCACGGATGCGTATCTGCATCTGTGCCTGAAAATACAATCATCCGTTTGGATTAAATGGTGTCTTTTTTGGAGGATTCCTTTTTGGAATTCTCTTTTTTATTTGTTTTACTGTTTTGACTGTTGATATTGTCGATAACACTTTCGATAATCATCTTTTTGATGTATACGTCGTAGCTGAGCAGACAGATAAAACTGAAATTCTGCAGAAATTCCTGATCATTTTCCGGAAATTTCCGGAACGTCTCACGGGAGAGTGCATATTTTTTTCCGAGATCTTTTAATAATTTCTCGGACTCGGTGCTCTCTAAATTAAAAACCTCATTATAGACATCTTCCATATTAAATCCGGCTTTGTTGCCAAAATAATGTTCCGTCAGGGGATTTAACAGGGACTGGATGTCGTTGATGCTGAGCAGATTCTTAAAATAGTAAATGAATAACAGGGTCAGCACATGCTCCTTGGAATATTTTTTCTTCTCCGGGGCAGGGAGCAGATTGTTTTTGGCATAATTGTTGATCATTGTTTTGGTCAGAATTTTATCATCTTCATAGCGTTTGCAGGCTTCTAACTGCTCGTCCATAAAGGTCGTGACCTGATCCATATATAAACCGATATTTGGAATGTCTTCCGTTTTGATGTAATCGATTGAAACCAGTTTCTTCTGCAGTGCAGCAAGAAATTCTTTTACTTCGTTGTCCATATTTTCACCTCATATCACATTATATAGTAATAAAAACTAGATGACAAGGCATTTTCATGCTTTTTTCAAAAAACAAAAGAATGTATGTTCTATTCGGACTATCTATGATATAATGAGACACACGAATAATGAATTATGGAAAGAGACGGAGAAACGATATGAGCTTATTAGATGCACTGAACGAACCACAGCGGCAGGCTGTGATGGCAACCGACGGACCGCTTCTGATTCTGGCAGGTGCCGGGTCCGGAAAAACCAGAGTACTGACACATCGTACGGCATATCTGATTGAGGAATGCGGGGTTAATCCCTACAATATCATGGCAATCACGTTTACCAATAAAGCGGCAGGGGAGATGCGGGAGCGTATTGACCAGATGGTGGGATATGGTTCGGAAAGTATCTGGGTGTGCACATTCCATTCCACCTGTGTGCGTATTTTGCGCAGATATATTGACAGGCTGGGGTTTGGCACCAATTTTACCATCTACGATTCCGATGATCAGAAGACTCTGATGAAGGATATCTGCAAACGTCTGGAAATCGATACGAAAATGTACAAAGAGAAAATGTTTCTTTCTGCTATTTCCTCCGCAAAAGATGAGCTGATCGATCCGATCGAATTTGAGACGCGCGCGGCAGGCGATTATGTGAAACGAAAACAGGCCCAGGTTTACCGGGAATATCAGCAGGCGTTAAAGCAGAATAATGCATTGGATTTTGATGATCTGATCATGAAAACCGTGGAACTGTTCAAACTGGACAAAGAGGTGCTTGCCTCGTATCAGGATCGTTTCCGCTATATTATGGTGGATGAGTATCAGGATACCAATACCGCACAGTTTGAACTGATCCGTCTGCTGGCTTTAAAATACCAGAATCTTTGTGTTGTAGGTGATGATGATCAGTCTATCTATAAGTTCCGGGGAGCGAATATCTACAATATTCTGAATTTTGAACATCATTTTCCGGATGCCACAGTGATCAAACTGGAGCAGAATTACCGGAGCACGCAAAATATTCTGGATGCAGCCAATGCTGTGATTGCCAACAATCAGGGGCGAAAGGAAAAGCGTCTGTGGACGGACAATGGAGCCGGGGACAAGATCACCTTTGAGCAGCTGGATACGGCGGCAGAGGAAGCGGATTTTGTGGCAAGGGATATTGCCCGGCGGGTACGCAAAGGAGAGTATCAGTATAAAGACTGTGCCATTCTCTATCGTACCAATGCACAGTCCCGTCTCTTTGAGGAACGTTTTATTACAGCAAATATTCCATATAAAATTTTTGGCGGCGTAAATTTCTACGCCCGTAAGGAAGTGAAGGATCTGCTGGCATATTTAAAGACCATCGACAATGGGCAGGATGATCTGGCGGTGCGGCGTATCATCAACATCCCAAAACGTGGAATTGGTGCGGCATCGATCAACAAAGTGGCATTGTATGCCCAGGAGCAGGAGATCAGTTTTTATGATGCGCTCTGTGTGGCAGAACAGGTACCGGGGCTGGGCAAAGCGGCAGCAAAGATCCGGCCGTTTGTGTTGTTTATCCAGTCTATGAAAGCAAAGGCAAAGCTGCTTTCCGTGGCAGATCTGCTGCAGGAAGTTATTGAAACGACCGGTTATGTCAGAGAACTCGAAGCAGAGGGAACGGATGAGGCAGAGGCAAGAATCGAAAATATTGACGAATTGATCAGCAAAGCTGTGGATTATGCGGAGGGGGAAGAAGCTCCGACCTTAAACGGCTTTCTGGAAAATGTCGCTCTGGTTGCGGATATTGACAGTTTTGACGAAAACAGTGACTATGTGGTACTTATGACTTTACATAGTGCGAAAGGACTTGAATTTCCGAATGTCTATCTGGCAGGACTTGAGGACGGACTGTTTCCGAGTTATATGTCTATTACGAGTGATAACTCCCAGGCCGAGATCGAGGAAGAACGGCGTCTGGCATATGTGGGAATTACCCGTGCAAAGAAAAATCTGACAATCACTTCCGCGCGTGTGCGCATGGTGCGGGGGCAGACACAGTATGGAAAAGTATCCCGTTTTGTCAGGGAAATTCCGCCGGAACTTCTTTCCGGAAAGATTTATGAGCCAAAGACAAAGGAAGAACCCATCGAACAGTCCACATTTCAGAAGGCGCGTAAGGCATTCCGGACGGTGCCGAGTTATGGTGGAAGCGGATATGGAAAAGAAGTGGGAGAGGGATATGGATCGACCTTCCGTTCCTCCAAAGCCACAAAACCGGTATATACAAAGGTGGAAAACCAGCGTGATTTTGGTTCCGCGGGTGGAGCATTGTCCTATCAGGTGGGAGATCGTGTCCGCCACATCAAATTTGGCGATGGAGAAGTCATGGCAATTGTTTCCGGGGGCAGGGACTATGAAGTGACCGTAGATTTCGACAAAGTCGGAACAAAGAAGATGTTTGCAAGCTTTGCAAAATTAAAAAAGATATGATAAATTTTTTATAAACGCAAATTTTTCATAGGAAAACAGGGAAAGATATGCTATAATGGATGTAATTAAAAATGCAGGAAGGAGAAGTGCCATCATGAGTAAAGTAGAAGATATTTTAGCATCTACCAAAGTGGGGGATGTTTTGGATGCAGCAAAGCTTAATAAGTTTTTGAAGAGACAGGAAGAAGAGGAGAAGAAACCTTCCAAATTCGTGATTGTATTCGCCGTGATTGGAATCGTTGTCGCAGTTGCAGCAGCAATCTATGGAATTTATCGTTTCTTTACACCGGATTATCTGGATGATTTTGAGGACGATTTTGAAGATGAGTTCGACAATGACTTCTTCGAGGATGAGGATGATGAGCCGGCTGCAGAGTCTAAGGATGCTTCCGCAGACAAGACAGAGGACTAATCATTGTCGGAAGCGTGAGAACTTTCAGGCAGTTTGAGCGGTGCGCAGAAAAAGAAAACCGAACGAAGAAAGAAGGGACTGCAGTTGTGTAGTCCCTTCTTTCTGTAAGAAAATAAGATTCAGAATAATGCATGAGGAGTAAAAGAATGAAAAAAGGGCAGATTGCAGAAGGAAACGTAACAACCGTAGAATTCCCGAACAAAGGGATTGTGATGACAGACGAGGGAGAACGCGTCATCGTCAAGAATACCATTCCGGGACAGCGTGTTTCCTTTGCAGTAAATAAGGTACGAAAAGGAAAAGCGGAAGGACGGCTTCTGGAAACCGTGAAGAAATCGCCACGGGAGACCGCAGATACCTGCCGGCATTTCGGACAGTGCGGAGGATGTACGTATCAGAGTCTGCCTTATGAAGAACAGTTAAAGATCAAGGAGACACAGGTACGCGGCATGATAGAGCAGGCGATCGGGGATGCCTGTGCTTATGAGTTTCTGCCAATCAGACACAGTCCGCGTGTGCTTGCTTACCGTAACAAAATGGAATTTTCATTTGGAGATGAATACAAGGACGGACCGCTGGCACTTGGAATGCACAAGCGCGGCAGTTTTTACGATATTGTAACGGTAGAGGACTGCCGGATCGTGGATGGCGATTTCCGTGCGATTCTCATGGCAACGCTCGCTTATTTCAGGGAGCAGGAAATCTTCTTCTATCACAGACTGCGTCATACCGGGTATCTGCGCCATCTTCTTGTGCGAAAGGCAGTAAAGACCGGAGAGATTTTAGTTGATCTGATCACTACGACGCAGGATTGGAGAAATGTACAGGAGCAGGAGCCGGACGAGCGTGCAAAGATAGAGGCTGCATTGCTGGAAAAGCAGGGCAGATGTCCACATGCCGGAACGGTAAACGAAGAAAAAGAAAAGCAGCTTTTAGCCGGATGGAAAGATGTACTTCTGGCACTTTCCCTGGAAGGAACCTTAAAAGGAGTACTCCACACAAAAAATGACAGCGTGGCGGATGTCGTAAAAAACGAAGGAACGGAAGTACTTTTCGGACAGGATTATTTTTATGAGGAGCTGTTGGGACTGCGTTTTCAGATTTCACCGTTTTCTTTTTTCCAGACAAACTCTCTCGGAGCAGAAGTGCTTTATTCCACAGCCCGCGAATTTATCCTCGGGGATGATCCGGACATGCTGGCAGACAAGACCGTTTATGACCTGTACAGCGGTACCGGTACGATCGCACAGATGCTTGCTCCGGTCTGCAAAAAAGTTGTGGGCGTGGAGATCATCGAGGAAGCGGTAGAGGCCGCAAAAGAGAATGCGGCACTTAATCATCTGGACAACTGTGAATTTTTGGCGGGTGATGTCTTAAAGGTGCTCGATACGATTGAAGAACGACCGGATTATATTGTGCTCGATCCGCCAAGGGATGGTATTCATCCGAAGGCATTGGAAAAGATTATCAATTATGGTGTGGATCATATGATTTATATTTCGTGTAAGCCGACGAGTCTGGCGCGGGATCTGGAGGTGCTGCTGGCACGGGGGTATGTCGTGGATAAGGTGCAGTGCGTGGATATGTTTCCGAATACGGTGCACGTTGAGACGGTAGTTCTTTTGTCCCACAAAAAAGCCGACAGTTATATCCACATTGATGTGGAGTTTGGAGAGGGCGAGGGCAAGATTCCGGTAGATAGTATTGCTAAAAGAGCCGAAGCGTACAAGCCCAAAGAAAAAGTGACCTACAAAATGATTAAGGAGTACATAGAAGCGAAATACGGCTTCAAGGTACATACCGCATATATCGCAGAGGTAAAACGGGATTTAGGTTTGCCAATGTATGATGCCACTAATGCGGTAGAGGAATTGAAACAGCGGAGGAAACATCCGACATCGGAGAAAGTGGAAGCGATAAAGGATGCGTTGAAATACTTTAAAATAGTTTAATAAAATTAGGTGGCTAATATTTTAACACTGGAAGTTTTCAAAGAGAGGAAGCTATATGAGAGATTTGGTTCAATTTGATGTACTTATTTCTTGTCCATCGGATATAGAAAATAGAGGTTTTATAAATACCATAAAAGACATAGTATACAATTTTAATACAAATTATGGATTTAAAATAGGAGTTTCAATAAGGATTCTTTATTGGAAAGATAGTTCATATCCTGAATATGGTGATACACCGCAAGATATTATTAATCGTCAAATAGTAGATAATGCAGATGCTGTTATTGCGGTTTTTGGTAATGTTTTTGGAACAGCAACATCGAGATATGGTTCGGGAACGGAAGAAGAAATAGAAAAAATGATATCTTCTGGTAAACAAATTTTTTTATATTTTCAAAATAAAAGCACGGAAACAAATAATTTAATATTGGAAGAAGTACAGAAGGTACGAGATTTTAAGAAAAAATATGGGAAAAAGGGATTATATACAGAATTTAAGAGTAAACCCCAATTTAAACAGTTGCTTCTTGAGCATTTAATATCATACTTTACTAATAATCCTTTAGTAGATGCTAGAGATAAAGGGTGGCCTCATATTGTTACGAAATATGAAATACAATTTTGTTATACGGATTCTTCGGAAATATTGGTAAAAAAGATATTAACGATACGTTCTTTAATTAATGATTATTCTTGTATGATAGACCGTTTTGGTTGGAAAGGGAAGTCTGTAATTAAAAATATAGAAAATGCAATTTTGCTTAAGTCTTTTCAAGAAAATTTGACATATACGGCATGCATTTTACAATTTGACCACCCATTAAGTAGAGGCGAGGAGTATACAATTGAAATAGAATATTCTTTAGATAATAGTGAAAATATCGACCCTAGATATGTTAGCTGTGCTGTTAATATTCCAATAGAATTAATTGTTTTTAAAATTGAAACAAATCTGTCACAGAAGATAGCTAAAGCAGTCTTACAAAATTTTTCCGCGACGGCCTCACGAATACCTATGGAAAATAAGGTGCTGAATTGTGATGGTCCAATAGATGTTACAATACAACGACCTATTCAGGGAAATAGATATGTGCTTTCTTGGGAATTTAATATATAATGTGATTTTCTTATATTATAATTATATTAAAATATTGTAAATTTATATTTTGTGGGAAAAAGGATGCACGAGCAGTATTAGTATTGTATAAATATTGCCCATATTTCCGCAATTTTGTGGGGATATGTTCTGATTTGGTACTCATGTTGAGACGGTTGTCTTGCTTTCCAAGGGTGAGGTCGACTCGAAAAAGATTCGGGTTGAGTTCTCTTTGGAAGATATGGATATGT